>Ga0102591_1002056_pt1 | contig 23674 bp, 28 predicted proteins | sample AraplaCol_mCL_r2_2_FD_76860 | JGI IMG/M metagenome (GOLD analysis project Ga0102591, IMG submission 76860) | Arabidopsis root microbial communities from North Carolina, USA - plate scrape MF_Col_mCL_r2 (SPADES assembly) (version 2) | ecosystem: Host-associated > Plants > Roots > Endosphere... | reverse complement strand
CGCCGTCACGCTGGAAACCGGCGTCAACCGCTACGCCGAGGGCTCGTGCCTGATCGGCTTTGGCCACACCAAGGTGCTGGTCACCGCCACGGTCGAGGAGAACGTCCCCGGCTGGATGCGCAACAAGGGCGCCGGCTGGGTGACCGCCGAGTACGGCATGCTGCCCCGCGCCACTCACACCCGCGGCCGCCGCGAGGCCGCCGCCGGCAAGCAGACCGGCCGCACCCAGGAAATCCAGCGCCTGATCGGCCGCTCCCTGCGCGCCGTCGTCGACCTCAAGGCCCTGGGCGAGCGCCAGATCAGCCTCGACTGCGACGTCATCCAGGCCGACGGCGGCACCCGCACCGCCGCCATCACCGGCGCCTGGGTCGCCCTGCGCCTGGCCACCAACTACCTGCTGGAAGAGGGCGTGCTGAAGGCCGACCCGATCCTGGGCCAGGTGGCCGCCATCTCCTGCGGCGTGTTCAAGGACACCCCGGTCCTCGACCTCGACTACGAGGAAGACAGCAACGCCGAGGCCGACGGCAACTTCGTGCTGACCGGCGGCGGCGAGATCGTCGAGATCCAGGCCACCGGCGAAAAGCGCGGCTTCACCCGCGGCGAGTTCGACACCCTGTTCGGCCTGGCCGAAAAGGGCATCGGCGAGCTGTTCGAATTCCAGCGCGCGGCGATCGGCAAGTAAGGGCTTCGCCCCGCCCCCGTCCTTGTGGCGGGGGCCTACCGCCAGCGCTCCACCGTCCAGGCCATCGGCCTGGCCGGCATCGGCGCCTTGCAGGCCACGCTCCCCACGGCCTTGCCCTTCAGGCTCAGGACGAGTTCGCCCTGGGCGGCGCAGAGCGGACCCGCCGCGTCGAAGGCCGCGTGGACGTCGGTCATGATGTCGTGGCCGGCGACGGCGTCGATGCTCGGATCGCCGTTCAACGCGCCGCAACGCTCTCCGGTGTCCAGCTTCAGGGCCTTGGGATCGCCGCCGTAATAGCCGCGAACGCCTTTGCAGACCTGATCCAGCACGTGCATCACCAGGGTCCGGCGTTCGGCCTCGCCCGAGCGCGTCGGGGCGATCTTCGCGCCCATCGCCTCCATCGCGCTGGTCAGGCGGCTCCAGCGGTCCGGCGCGCCCGGCTGCATCAGCAGGCGCAGCGGCTCGTCGGCGTCGCCGTCCGACAATCCCGCCAGGGCGAGGAAGCCGGCGCTGTCGTATTGGCCTCCGCTACGACCAGCGTCGGCAAAAAGCGTTCGCCAGAGGTCGAAGACGTCGCGCGATCCATTCGACGTCCGGCGGACCCGAAGGTCGGCGATCCATTGCACCAGCACGCCGCAATCATAGACGCCGCCGCCGCGCCGCGGCGGATCGGTCGCGAGTCCCTTGGCCTTCAGGGTGTTGGCGCAGCCGGTCAGGCGGCCGGCCAGCGCCTCGCCGACCTCGGCCTCGCTCATCGCGCCGGCCTCCCGCGCCGCCAGCAGGGCGGCGTACTCGGCCATGCCCTCGTGGAGCCAGGCTTCTCCCGCCCCGTCCCGCGACCTGAAGGTGCGGCTGTTCCAGAAATGGAAGAACTCATGGTTGACGAAGCCGACGGCGCGATCGGCGTCGCCGGCGTCCATCTGGCCGGCCTGGGGACCGAAGAAGCGCAGCGAGGCGACCGGGCCGGCCGTGGTGTCGCCCTGCCAGCCGGGATTGAAGGTCGGAACCAGGGCGATCATCACCGTCGGCTTGCCGCCGAGCTCCACGCTAAGACGCTTGGCGTAGTAGGCGGCGGCCTGGCTCGCCGCCTTGGCGACGGCGTCGCGCATGATCGCCGGGGTCTCGGGTCCGGCCACGAAGGTCGCCGGCCCGGCGGTGATGTCGCCGGCCGGACCGGCATAGACATAGCCGTCCAGCACGATGCGGTCGCCCGCGCCCGCCGGCGCCGTCGCCCAGCCTTTCGGCGACACGATGCGGCCTTCCACGACGCCTTCGGCCGCCTTGAAGTAGGGCCCATAGATCTGCCAGCCGCCGCCGATCGCGGTCAGGGCCGGATAGCGTCGGTCACGCGGCTGGCTGTCGGGCGTCACCAGAATCGAAAAGGTGGAGAAGGCCCCGCCGTCGGCCCGCGACACCACGCCGTTGGCCAGTACGACGCCAGGCGTCTGGAGACGCCAGGTGTCGCCGCGCACGTCCTCGACAGGCTCTTCCAGCGCAAACCGCGTCACGGGGTCCGGCAGGATGAAGGTCGCCTCGACGCCCTTGGCGTTCGGCTTCAGTTCGAGCCGCACCGGCTCGGCGGCTTGCGCCCTGGCCGCGATCAGGACGATCGCCGCGACCAGAACACCCACACCCGTACGCATCACGACGCCTGATCCCCCAACGCCACAAAGGAGGGATCACTACCACCTGGGCGGGATCGCGCACGTACCAAACACGCAACGCCGTCAATGTCGGCCAGGGATGACGCCGGCCGAGCGCGCTTCAGTCCCGCCAGAACCAGACTTCGAATTCGACGCCGTCCTCGACCGTCATCGACCGGTAGTTCTGCCTGGCCTGTTCGGCCGCGGCGTCGGCTCGCGCCGGGAGATCGCCCGCCATGCGGTCCAGGTCGTCGCTGTCGATGTGGAAGCCCCAGTCGGGCCTTGGCGTCCAACCGCTGTCGCACGTCGCATCGATGGTCGAAACAGACAGGCCGCGCGATCGGCCAAGCTCGATCAGCGCCGTCATCCGCTCGAACGACAGGCGACCGGAGCCCTTCGCGGTGAGCGCGGCGGCGATGGCGGTCTCAAGATCAGCCGGGAGCATGACCGCCCCCTACCGCGCCGCCACCACCGTGATCTCCACGGCGTAGCCCGGATCGGCCAGCCGCGCCTCGACCGTCGTGCGGGCCGGCGGGTTTTCGGGATCGACCCAGGCGTCCCAGGCCGCGTTCATCTCGCCGATCGTGGCGATGTCGGCCAGGTGGATGGTCGCGCTGAGCAGGCGCGTCTTGCTGGTCCCGGCCTGGGCCAGGGTGTCGTCGATCTGGGCCAGCACTTCCTTCGTCTGGTCCAGCACCGAACCGCCCACGGTCTCCTCGGCGACATGGCCCGACAGGAACACCACGCCGTTGAAGACCACCGCGTCGCTCCACCGCGCCGCCTTGCCGATACGCTCGATCATCCTGATCTCCTGGTAGATCCCCCTTCCCCCTTGATGGGGGAAGGGTCGGGGATGGGGGTGACCTGCTGAGTTCGCCAGCGCTCCATATCGACCGCCGCAATCACCCCCACCCCTGCCCCTCCCCCATCAAGGGGGAGGGGTCAAGACATCGCCTAACCCAGCGCCCGGGTCGTCCAGTCCACGATCTGCGGCGCGCTCATCAGGCCGGCCTGGCGGGCGACCACCGCATTGTCGCGGAACAGGATCAGGGCCGGGATGCCGCTGACGCCCAGGGCCGAAGCCGACCCGGGATGAGCCTCGGAATTCAGCTTCAGCAGGCGCACGCGGGGCTCCAGCTTGCCGGCCGCCGCCGCGTAGTTGGGCGCCATGGTCCGGCACGGCCCGCACCACGGGGCCCAGACGTCGAGCAGCACCGCCGCCCCTTGCGTCAGGCGGCGATGGCGGTCGAGGCCGGCGGCGTCGACCTCGATGGGCGTTGCGGTGAACAGGGCGCTCTTGCAGCGCCCGCACTTGCCGGCGGCGGGGTCGCGGTCTTCAGGCAGGCGGTTGGCCGCCCCGCAGGATGGACAGACGATTTGCATGGCCAGCAGGTGTGGCGCGGCGGCCCTCGCCGCAAGGGCCGTCTTTAGGGCGGATAGACGTTCACCAGCCCGAGCTCATTTTTCACCGAGCATCCCCGCGAAGGCGGGGACCCAAGCCGAGGTTGGGATCGATCCACGGTCGCGCCTCATCCTGAAAATCAGCTTGGGTCCCCGCCTTCGCGGGGAAACACGGATTTGAAGGTCGCGAACAACTGGATGTCGATCCGCCTTCAGTCCTCGTCGTGGCCCTCGCCCGGCCCGTGCTCGAAGGTCATCAGGTCGCCCGGCTGGCAATTGAGCTCGCGGCACAGGGCGTCGAGCGTCGAAAAGCGGATGGCCCGCGCCTTGCCGGTCTTCAGGATCGACAGGTTGGCGATGGTCACCCCGACGCGGTCGGACAGCTCGGTCAGCGACATGCGGCGTTCCAGCAGCACGCGGTCGAGATTGACGCGGATGGACATGTCTAGGTGAACTCCGCGCTCAGATGGTCAGTTCGGCTTCGCGACGAAGGCGCGCGCCCTCGCGGAACACCTCGGCCAGGACGAACACCACCAGCACCGAGAACCAGGCGTTGAGGGTGAAGGAACCGTCGACGACCTTCTCGCCGTCGATCAGCACCCGGGTCAGGGCGGCGAACACATAGCGCCCGACCTCCAGGGCCGCCAGGATCCCGCCCACCACCCGCAGGCGGCGCACGTTCTCGGGATGGAACGGGTCGCCCAGGGTCATAGTGGCGAAGATCTTGCGCAGCCGCTCGACGATGGCCATCCAGCCGCCCGACATCAGCGCCCAGCCGGCCAGGGCGGCGGCCGAGCCCGGACCGTTCTTGGCCAGGGGCTCGGCCAGTTCGCTGGGCAGGATCGAGGTCAAGAGATCGGTGTTGAAGCTCAGCAGCAGCACCAGGATGGTCACCAGGGCCAGCAGGCTGACCCAGATCCACAGCACGTAGTAGCTGACGTCGAGAATGATCTTCAGGAAGCTCGATACCGAGCCCGGCCCCAAGGCGCGCATGGGCTTTTGTCCCCGCCAAATCGCACCGACTCGCTCCAAGGCCAGCCGGCGTGTTGAAGTCTAGAGCGAGTGGGCGAGGAACGTCACGGCCGAGATCGGCAGGCCCGCGATCAGCGCCACGGTCGCCAGGCGGAAGGCCGAGGTTTCCAGCAGGCTGAACAGGCGGGGCAAGGTCATCAGGGCGGTTCCAGGCGGGGGGACGGAGAAGCCTTTCTCCGATGTCGCCAGGATCGCCGATCGGCGGCCAGCGAACAATGTCGCTTATCGATAAACGATATTAAACTTTCGCAATGATCGGGCCTTGCGGCGACCGGCCGCCGGGGGTCTAACGGGCCGTCTTTTGTCGAGGAGCCGCGCGATGACCCTGAAACTGATCAACGGCCAGAAGATCGTCGCCGCCACCCACAATCCGGGCAAGGCCAAGGAGCTGGCCGCCCTGCTCGACGGCCGTTTTACGGTTCTGGCCGCCGGCGCCCTGGGCCTGCCCGAGCCGGACGAGACCGAGACCACCTTCGTCGGCAACGCCCTGCTCAAGGCCCGCCACGCCGCCGACCTGTCGGGCGAGGTGTCGCTGGCCGACGACTCGGGCTTGTCGGTCGCCGCGCTGGACGGCGCGCCCGGCATCTATTCGGCCCGCTGGGCCGGCCCGACCAAGGACTTCGCCCAGGCCATGGACAAGGTGGCCGAGCGCATCGAGGCGACGGGCTCCGAAGACCTCGCCGCCTGGTTCACCTGCGCGCTGGCCGTCGCCTGGCCCAACGGCGGCCCGGCCGTGGTGGTGCAGGGCGAGGTGCACGGGACCCTGGTGTTCCCGCCGCGCGGCGACAAGGGCTTCGGCTACGACCCGATCTTCATCCCCACCGGCCACGACCTGACCTTCGGCGAGATGGAGCAGGCCGCCAAGGACGCCATGAGCCACCGCGCCGTGGCCTTCGAGAAGCTGAAGGCGGCGCTGTTTGAGTGAGGAACGCCTCCCTCCGCAAGGCCTCCCCCCTCTGGGCCTCCCCCCTCTGGGCCTCTACGTCCACTGGCCCTACTGCGCCCGCATCTGCCCCTATTGCGACTTCAACGTCGTGCGCGACCGGGGGCGGACCGACGAGCAGGCGGCGCTGGCCGACGCCATCGTCGCCGACATGACCGCCCAGCGCGCCCTGACCGGACCGCGCCGTCTGCTGTCGATCTTCTTCGGCGGCGGCACGCCCTCGCTTATGGACCCGGCCGCCGTCGCCCGCGTCATCGAGACCGCCAAGGCCCTGTGGAGCCCGGCCGACGACCTGGAGATCAGCCTCGAGGCCAACCCCACCGACGCCGAGGCCGGCCGCTTCGAGGCGCTGGCGCAGGCGGGCGTGGCGCGGCTGTCGCTGGGCGTCCAGGCGCTGGACGACGCCTCGCTGAAGCTCTTGGGCCGCAACCACGACGCCGGCTCGGCCAGGCGGGCCATCGCCACGGCCGCGCGCCTCTTCCCGCGCCTGTCGGTCGATTTGATCTACGCCCGCCCCGGCCAGACCGACGCCGCCTGGCGCGAGGAGTTGGCCGAAATGCTGGCCTATGGCCCCGAGCACGTCTCGCCCTACCAGCTGACCATCGAGGCCGGCACCGCCTTCGACCGCGCGGTGGGGCGCGGCAGGATCGTGCCGCCCGACGAGGACCTGGCCGCCCAGCTGTTCGAGACCACGCAGGAGGTGCTGGAGGCCGCCGGCTTCGACGCCTACGAGGTCTCCAACCACGCCCGGGGACCGGCCGCCCGTTCGCGCCACAACCTCGTCTACTGGCGGGGCGTCGACTATGTCGGCGTCGGCCCCGGCGCCCACGGCCGCCTCACCCTGCCTTCGGGCAAGCTCGCAACCACCGCCCGGGCGAAGATCAGCGACTACATCGCCGCCGTCGCCCGCGACGGGACCGGCTTCGAGCGCGAGGACCTTTCCGCCGTCGAGGCCGCCGAGGAGCGCCTGCTGCTGGGCCTGCGCATCGACGACGGCGTAGCCTTCTCCGAGATGGCCGCCCTCGACCTTTCGGCGGACACGCCCAAGGTGAAATCGCTGGTCGAGTCCGGGCTTCTGGTCGATGACCCTGATCGTCTGCGCGCCACGCGTCAGGGCAGGCTCGTGCTCGACCGGCTTACGGGCATGCTGGCGACCTGATAACTGTTCGCGACACCTTCTCCGGGGCAGCGCCCCACACAAGGATAGTTCCGCGTCTTGAGCCGTCTGCTTCCCCCGCCCGTCCTGTCCGACGCCCCCCTCGCGCCCGGCCTCTATCTCGTGGCCACGCCGATCGGGAACCTGCGCGACATCACCCTGCGGGCGCTCGACGTGCTGGCGGCCTGCGACCTGCTGCTGGCCGAGGACACCCGCGTCACCGGCAAGCTGCTGTCGGCCTATTCCATCAAGACCAAGCTGGAGCGCCACGACGAGCACGTGGCCGAGCGCGCCATCCCCGCCATCCTGGAGCGGCTGGAGGCCGGCGAGCGCGTGGCCCTGGTCTCGGACGCCGGCACGCCGATGGTCTCCGATCCCGGCTACCGCCTGGCCCGCGAGGCGATCGCGGCCGGCCATCCGGTGTTCCCGATCCCCGGCGCTTCCGCCGCCCTTGCGGCGCTCACCCTGGCCGGCCTGCCCACCGACCGCTTCCTGTTCGCCGGCTTCCCGCCGCCCAAGAGCGGCGCGCGCAAGACCTTCCTCGAGGAATTCGCCAACGTCCGCGCCACCCTGATCTTCTTCGAAGGCGCCTCGCGGGTGGACGACGCCCTGGCCGACATGGCCGCCGTGTTCGGCGCCGATCGTCCGGGCGCGGTGTGCCGTGAGCTGACCAAGCTCTACGAGACCTGCGTGCGCGGTCCGCTGGGCGAGCTGGCCGTCGACCCCCGCTTCGAGGCCCCCAAGGGCGAGATCGTCATTCTGGTGGGTCCCGGCGAGGAGAAGGCCGCCAGCGCCGACGACGCCGAGGCCGCCCTGCGCGAGGCCATGACCCGCCTGCCCCTGGGCGAGGCCGCCTCCGAGGTCGCCAAGGCGCTGGGCCTGTCGCGCAAGGACCTCTACCGCCAGGCCCTGGCCCTGAAGGAGGCTGGATGACGGCCGGTCCCTTCCGCGACATCCGCAGCGCGCGCGGCGCGGCCGCCCGCCGCTCCGGCCGCCGGGCCGAAGCGCTCGCCGCCGCCTGGCTGATGCTGAAGGGCTACCGGATTCTCGGCTTCCGCCTGGCCACCCGCGCGGGCGAGATCGACATCCTGGCGCAACGCGGACGCGTCTTGATCGTTGTCGAGGTCAAGAGCCGGACGAGCCTGGAGGCGGCGCTGGAGGCGGTGAGCTTCGAACAACGGATGCGCCTGCGTCGCGCGGGCGCGCTGGCCGCGGCTTCGCGCGCCGGGCTGAAGGGCATGGCCGTGCGCCTGGACCTGCTGGCGATGTCGCCCGGCCGCCCGCCCCGCCACGTCCCCGACGCCTGGCCCGATGACGGGAGGGGCTGGGCATGACCCGCGACGAGGCCGAGGAAATCCTCACCCGCGCCGGCGAGCACGACGACGACGGCTTCCCGCTGTTCGAGGCGGCCACGGCCTGCGCGGTGCACGACGATCCCGATCGCGACGAGCAGCCGGCCCTCGACCTGGCCCGCTCGGCGGTCGAGCGCCTGAAGAGCCGCCTGCGGAGCGAGTCGCCCGAGGAGGCCATCGCCGAGACCATGGCCGGCGACCTGCGCCTGACCGGCGACCTGCTGACCTATGACCATCCCGACAACGCCGACGTCATCGCCATCGCCGAGCGTCGCAAGGGCCTGCCGGTGGCCCTGGGCGTCTTCTACATCCACGCCGCCCGCGAGGCGGGGCTGGAGGTGTTCGGCGTCGACTTCCCCGGCCACTTCCTGCTGCGCATCGAGACCGACGAGGGGCCGCTGGCGCTCGACCCGTTCAGCGAGGGCCGGGTGGTGCTGCCGTCGGAGCTGTCGCGCCGGGCCCTGCGCACCGGCCTGATGCCCGACGTCGCCGCGCGGCTCGACCAGCTGATGGCCCCGATCTCCGACCGCGCCGTGCTGATCCGCCTGCAGAACAACATCTTCGCCCGCGCCCAGCAGGCCCGCGACTGGGCCCGCGCCGAGCGCTCGGCCCTGCGCCGCGCCCTGCTCGACCCCACCGACCACCACCCCTGGCTCGACGTCGCCGCCGCCCGCGAAGGCCAGGGCGCCCTGGCCGGAGCACTGCAGGCCCTGTCGCGCGCCCAGACGCTGGACGGCGGTGCGACGATCGCGGCCCGGGCGGCGCGGGAGCGGGTGCGGCTGCGGCTCAACTAAGAAGGGGCGGCGCTGGAACGTGTTAAGCTGCTGCTGAACGGCATCCGAGCGGGGAACCGTCCATGCTCGTACTCGGCATAGACGCGGCGTGGACTGCGACGGAGCCCAGCGGCGTCGCGCTGATCACCGGCGACGAGCTTGGCTGGCGATTGCTTAGCGTTGCGTCGTCCTATGACGACTACCTGGCGCCGCCGGCGAGCGACATAGTTCAGCGGCCGAGGGGCTCCGTCCCCTCCCCCGAAAGCCTGTTGGAACGATCCGCCTCGTTCGGCCTGGCCACAGTCGATCTCGTCGCGATCGACATGCCCCTGTCGCTTGAAGCCATCACGTCCCGTCGAACGGCTGACAACGAAGTCTCCCGGGCCTACGGCGGCAGGAAGTGCAGCACCCACACGCCCAGTTCGATCCGTCCCGGCCCGATCAGCGACACCCTCCGGTCGGAATTTGCACACCTTGGATATGACCTGCTGACTTCCGGCCGGGCGCAACGAGGGCTCATCGAAGTCTACCCGCACCCTGCATTGGTAGAATTGGCGGATGCTCGGGAACGCCTCCGCTACAAGACGAGCAAACTACGAAAGTACTGGCCCGTGCTGGCCGCTCCCCTTCGCAGGGAGGCGCTCTTCGACGTATGGCGGCAGATCGTCGAGCGGCTTGACGGTGAGGTCGCCGGGACGGCCGACGCGCTTACCTTGCCTGCGCCCGATAGCCCGACCTGGAAACTGAAGGCTTTTGAGGACGCCCTCGACGCGATCGTCTGCGCCTGGGCGGGGGCGTGCGCCACGACCGACGGCTGCATCCCCTTCGGCGATCGAACGGCGGCGATATGGATTCCTCGCAAGGGCTTCAGACTTGGACAGGTCGGGTCATAGAATTGCTGAGGTCGCAAAGGGCTCGCATTCGTCCTGTGGCCGCCCTAACTAGGCCACTACCCTCTTCCGCCCTTGTTGGCGGCAGCCTGCCCCGGAGTCGTCATGTCGCTGAGAGTCGCCGTCCAGATGGATCCCGTCCTGGGGATCAACATCGACACCGACACCACCTTCCTGATGATGATGGAGGCCAAGATCCGCGGCCATAAGCTGTGGTTCTACACGCCCGACAAGCTCTCCCTGGAAGACGGCCGGGTGTTCGCCCGCGCCCAGCCGCTGGAGGTGTTCGCCGAAAAGGGCGCGCACGCCAAGCTCGGCGAGACCGTCGTGCTGGACATGAAGGACGACGTCGACGTGGTGCTGATGCGCCAGGATCCGCCGTTCGACATGGCCTACATCACGGCGACCTACTTCCTCGAGAAGGTCCACCCCCACACCCTGGTGGTGAACAACCCGGCCGAGGTGCGCAACGCGCCCGAGAAGCTGTTCGTCACCGACTTCCCCGGCGTGCAGCCTCCGACCCTGATCACCTCCGACCACGAGGCGATCTACGACTTCCGCGCCCGTCACGGCGACATCGTCCTGAAGCCCCTCTACGGCGGCGGCGGCTCGGGCGTGGCTCGTCTGCTGGCGGACGATCCCAATCTCGACGCGCTGCTGGAACTGCACGCCATGATCAGCCGCGAGCAGGTCATCGCCCAGAAGTTCGTCCCCGCCGTCAGCAAGGGCGACAAGCGCGTGCTGCTGGTCGACGGCGAGCCGGTCGGCGCCATCAACCGCGTGCCGGCCGCCGGCCAGGTGCGCTCGAACCTGCGCGTCGGCGGCCGCGCCGAGGCCGTCGAGCTGACCGCCCGCGACAAGGAACTGTGCGCCATCATCGGCCCTGAACTGAAGAAGCGCGGCCTGCTGTTCGTCGGCATCGACGTGATCGGCGACTACCTGACCGAGATCAACGTCACCTCGCCCACCGGCGCGCAGCAGTTGAAGCGGTTCAGCGGAATCGACGCCGCCGCGATCCTCTGGGATCGGATCGAAGCCATCCGATCAACCTCTGCTTGAACAAGTATCGCTAGTATACTGAATCGTCACACTTTCTCAAAACGTTCGATTTTTGTTCTTGCTCCGAACCGGTCCCCATGCTGGACTTGTGGATAACTAGGACAAAAGCCGGGGGATCGGGATGGCGGCCAAGGTCGTCACGGTGGCGTTCGAGGGCGTCGAGGCGCGTCGCGTCGACGTCGAGGTGCAGCTGACCGGCGGTCAGGTCGCCTTCGCCGTCGTCGGCCTGGCCGACAAGGCCGTGGCCGAAAGCCGCGAGCGCGTGCGGGGCGCCTTCGCCGGTCTGGGGCTGTCGATGCCGGGCAAGCGCATCGTCGCCAACCTGGCCCCCGCCGACCTGCCCAAGGAGGGCACGCACTACGACCTGCCGATCGCTCTGGCGGTGCTGGCGGTGATGGGCGTGGTCCCGGCCGACGCGCTGGACGGCTGGGCGGCCATGGGCGAGCTGTCGCTCGACGGCCGCATCGTCGCCTGCGCCGGCGCCCTGCCCGCGGCCATGGCGGCCGGGGCCATGGATCTGGGCCTCATCTGCCCCGAAGCCTGCGGGCCGGAAGCCGCCTGGGCCGGCGGCACGCGGATCCTGGCGCCGCGCTCGCTGGTGGCCCTGATCAACCACTTCCGCGGCAGCCAGATCCTTTCCGCCCCCTCGCCCGGCCCGGTGGTCGAGGGCGAGCGCGCCAAGGACCTGCGCGATGTGAAGGGCCAGGAGCAGGGCAAGCGGGCGCTGGAGATCGCCGCGGCCGGCGGCCACAACCTGCTGTTCGTCGGCCCGCCCGGCTCGGGCAAGTCGATGCTGGCCCAGCGCCTGCCGGGCCTGTTGCCGCCGCTGACCTCGGGCGAGCTGCTGGAGACCTCAATGGTCCATTCGGTGGCCGGGCTGATCGCCAAGGGGACCCTGACCCGCGCCCGGCCCTTCCGCAGCCCCCACCACAGCGCCAGCATGGCCGCCCTCACCGGCGGCGGGCTGAAGGCCAAACCGGGCGAGGTGTCGCTGGCCCATAACGGCGTGCTGTTCCTTGATGAACTGCCCGAGTTCGGCGCCATTAGGGAGCAAACACACCTAGCCTCCTAAACGGGGGTCCGGGGGTATTTTCGTTGTTCTGAAGCTGCCCCTTCCCCTCCACTTTGCGCAGAAGAAAAGGGGCGGCAGTCGCGTTTAGCTGTCTCTATCTAAGCTGGCGTTTCCACGCTTCTCAGCGAGGGCTCGCTCTCGCCCTTTCGCGGCGCTGGTGATGCGGTCAGTGTAGGGGATGCCTGCGAGCCGATAGGCATCTGAGAGGCGCCCGAATATCTTTGTGTAAGTGTGCTCTGACGGGATGCAGGGGTCGGCGTCGACGAGCTTTGCGCTAATCCGACCGTTCGTTTCGTAGCAGTGGCGCAGGCCAGCGAGGAGCGTGCTCCGCTTGATGTGGATCGCGGGGCGTCGGATGCGGGTCCATTCCTCGCGGTTTAATCCCACCAAGCGATATGCAGCATCCAAACTGCCGAAGTGCTTCTTGTAGGTGTTCGGGTGAGCCATATACGGCTCCTTCTTGATCAATGCGTACGTAATCCTGCCGTGCTTTTCCTTGAGCCGGCGAAGGTCCCGGAGAAGTTTGCGATTATCCAGGATTGCTGCCTGACCGTGCGGGCTCGTCGCCCGCGCCGCCTTGACGATCTCGGGGTTGACCAGCGGCGGAAACACTTGGACCTGCACCCACTCTTCTCGGGGATTTTGGACCCAGCGCTCCTTCAGGCGAGTGGAGGTGCGATTGAAGGTCACCATCCCTAAGACCCAGTCACGGTAAATCACCCCGTAGACGAGACCATAGGTCCAGGCCTTTCCCCGCACGGCCGGGATGCCCTCCCGGTTCAGCGCATCGGCAATCCGCTGGCAGCTTCGCTTCCGCAGATACAGACGGAAAATTCGATTGATGACGTCGATTTCATGCTGCGGCCCAGGTACGGGCAAGATGCGGTCCGACCGCATCGGCTTCCATTCCCCCTGCTCCAATATGCCTTTGGGGTTCCCAGCTTCGTCCACCAGCATGCGACGGACGCCGTACGGTACTATGCCGCCCTGGAGAAAGCCCATTGAAGCGTAGCGCATTTGCGCCGCTGCCACTTTCACCGATAGTTCACGGCTGTATTCAGCAGCCATTACCCGCTTAAGCTGCTTGATGATGCTGGCTGTGGCGCTGCCGTCCTGCTCGAACGGTTCGGCTACATAGTGGATTGTTACGCCGGCGGACTTGCACAGCCATTCATAGTGGCTGCTCTGATCGGTGTCCTGGAAACGCCCCCAACGACTGATGTCGAGTACCAAGATAACGTTGAAATCAGCGGTGCCCGACACCGCGTCTGCAAGCAACTTCTTCAGGCCGTCACGCCCCTTAAGCGTAAGACCGCTCTTCCCCGCGTCTACGTACGTCTCGACAATTTCGTAGCCGCGTTCGCTGGCGTAGCGAGCGATTGCGGCACGTTGATTGTCTGGTGAGTAGCGTTGGTGCTCGGTCGACATACGAAGGTACTGCGCCGCACGGATGGATGGGCGCGCTTCGATATTCAAGGACATTGGTACTCCGTCCAAAACGGAGTGTACGATCAGGATCAAGCTAAAAAGGGAAGGTCGTAGAAAGTCATATTTTCCGCGAACACATCTTCTGACGATGGGTCGGCGGTCAACTTGGCGTGAAGTTGCTCAACTCTTGATGTATATCGCCTTGTAACCAAACCTTTTCACGAACTTTTCAAGTGCTGCCGCTCAGGTTGCCTGGTGGCAAATTCTGAACGACGCCCCCACGCCGGCCACATCACGGATAAGAACTTCATCAACGCCCTCACGCGCCGCTACGCCCTCATCCGGGGGCGTTACGAGACGATCGAGCGGGAATGCGAGGATGCCGTTGGGGTTGCCGCGCTGATCGACGCGCAGGACCGCGTTGAGAGCGAGAAAATCCTTATGAAGCGCGTGCTCGATGCGATCGAGGTTGTCGCGCGCGATATCGATCCAAGCTGGTCGTCGGGACGGATCAACCCGATCTATCCGAAGAAGAGGGATCGCTTGTCAGGCACGATCGCACGCACCGCGCTGAATGTGCTGCGAAAGCAGAGGCGCCCCATGACCGTGCGGGAGTTATCGCGCGCGTCGCTGGCGGCGCAGGGACATGAGAAACCGTGTGAGCGCGAAGTTATGCGGTTCGATATCGCAATCCGCGCCAGCCTCAACAAGCGTGTGGGGGCAACCATCGGGGTCGTCCAGGGGCCTCCAAAGCGCTACTTTATCGAGGCACCGGCATCCTAACCCTCGCACCGGTAGGGGCGTCGCCACGTCGGCGCTGCCAGTAGCCTTTCCAGGTGCGTGATACCGGCATCTGGGCGACCGTTCGAAGGACGGAAGCGAACTGCCGACCATTCGCGACGCGATTGTGGTCCTCACGCCAGCAGAACTCGTCTGCATACCCTTGGAGATAGTTGCCCGAGAGGCGGTGATGGACTCCGCGCTCACCACGACGAACGCGGCTGTTGAAGCTCTCGACGTTGTTGACGTGGACGCCATTGCCGCTGACGTACATGCGCGAGTGGTTGACGTGCTCAACGTCGCGATAGAGGTGGAGGCGGTTCCAGCCCGGCCCCTCGTCAACGTGGATCACGGCATCCTCTCGGGTCATCGCCAGGACGTCTTGGACGGCCTCGCTCTCCGATTTACACACGAAACTAAGCGAGCGCCCGCCCGCGCGACGTTCGCGCATGGTGACGATGACGCGCTGCTTCTCGCGCGTCGCCAGCATCTTCTCCCAAGCTTCGGGCTTTATGTCTTTCGGACGGGGCTTGGAAAAGTTGAGGCGCTTGTCACTCGGGCTGCGCTTGCGGATTTTCCCACCCACCCAGACGCCGTCGACCTCGACTACACCCGAGAGCTTCTCGGGCGTGCGCATCTCCCCCATCGCTTCCCGCAGTTTGTGAAGCAGGACGAACGCGGTCTTGTACGAGACGTTGAGGTCCCGTCCCATGCGAAGCGCCGCGTGGCCGTTGGCGCCATTCACGAAAAGCGCGATCGCGGTGAGGATGTCGCGGATCGCCAGCTTCCGGCTCCCGAACAACGTGCCGGACGTGAGCGAGAACTGACGCTCGCAGGCCTTGCACTTGAAGATGCGACGGGCCGCGTACTCGTACACGGCGTCGCATCCGCAGTGAGGGCAGAAGGCCTCTCCTCCGTTGTCCGCGAAACGGACCGCCCGGAACGCAGCGTAAGCTTCGTCATCGCTCATACGAGCGACCTCGACGACGCTTAACGTCCGCGCTTTGGCGCTGAGGAGAAAGTGTTGAGGCAAATGCCTTCCGGTGCAAACGCATCATATTTGATGCGATCGCACTTTTGACGGCGAACTTCTCTATGGTCAAGCGAAATCGCATCAAATATGATGCACTCGCACGCTTGGGGATGCACCTATGCAGATGATCAACGGTTCGGAGTGGGTTAAGCGCCTGCTCCAGGCAGACATGAAGCGCCACGGCTTCACCTACGCCACGCTGGCGGAAAAGCTGAACGCGATTGGGGAAATCGAAAACGAACGGAATTTGAGAAACAAGATCAACCGAGGAAACTTTTCGGCCTCCTTCATGGTGCTCTGCTACATCGCGATGGGCGTCCCGCTGATCAGGATATTTGATCCAGAGTTGATGCTCCACGCCCCCGCTAAGCCTTGAGTGCGTACCCCCCTCTGGGAGGGCTCTAGGCACCTATTGTCCGAAGGCTCAGCCAAACACCGCCCGCGCTGATACTTGAGGTCAACGCAAACAATCTTAGGGAGAGTTTTACGAATCCAGGTTACGCCTACCTCTATAAATTGAAGGGCGGCGCATGGATTATCGAGCGGAATATAAGCGTCAAAATGACATAATTGCAAATATTATTGCGCAATACAAGAAAATGCTGGAAGATGACGATCTGGATGAGAAGTCATTCGCAGCTATAACCATCGCCATATATAAAATAGAGAAATTTAAAGATCCATTTGTGTCCGGATTGACTGGTGTGGAGTTCGGCGGCACTCCGGAAGCAGTAATAAATGGGTGGGATATACCTAAAAATCACCTACCACTCCGGGAGGATTTGGGTAAATCTCTGCTCGCTCGGGCGCTCGCTCGCGATCGAGCGAAAATCAAACCTTAAAGATGTCCTTTAGAGGAACCCAACTCGTCATAGTATGGCCAGTGACGCATTGTTCACTGTCGCCGTAGGGAATTCGAACGCTCATAACTTCGTCAGGAAACAGGCGAGACGATAGTGCTGAGACCGCATCAAGCAGCGCGATCAGAATTTGGCGTTCAGTTGGAACGTTGTGTGTCATTTGAATATTATAGTCTAGGAATTCGGGGTTGCAAGAAATCGCCCTTCCGGGAGATGCCCCAGTTTAGTAAGCTTTCCCCGCCTTTCGCCATGTGCGCAGCGCTGCTGGCGGAGCGTTGGTCTCGGGGCGCTTAGTGCTAATTTCAAAACGCTAGCCGTCACGGGCTTCGGCGGCGGTAGCTTTAGGCTGGCGAGTTACTCTTTAGGCGAAGGGCGACCGAAGAAAAGCACTCGGCTCATATCCTCATCCGATACTTTTGCCTGCCTCAATGATAGGTCGGCGCGCATGGCTCTCAATAGGCTGAAGAGGGCAGCACGACCGCGAGCGCTTTCAAAAGAAGGGCCATCCACGTAAAGCTTGGCCAGCTTTTGAACTACATCTGTCGATCCATAGATATGGATTCTCAATTTGGCGTCAGCGAGTAGTCGTTGATTATCTACAGAGGGATCAGCAGCGAGGCCCCGACCAAAATCGATATATGCTTGGGCTCTTTGCAACATCAGTTGCTTTCGCCCCTCCAAGCTGCGGCCGAAAAGGAACTGCAACGCAGCGCCTACCGCCGCGCCAACTAGCGGAAGCACCGCAAGTAATAGCGGATTCACTGATTGCGCCTCCTAAAAGCGACCGCGTAGCTCCGGTGCGCCAAATAACCGGCAGAGCCATACAAGCTTCCTGTCGGACAGCATCTCAAGCGAGTATGTCGCCCACCACCCGGCAGCGTTTAGCCGACTACCCCTGAAAACGCGCGCCTTTTCCCCGATTGCAGTCGCTGCACCGCGCGGTGAGATTGTCGAAAGACCCGTCTCCTCCATCGGCTACCGGCACGAGATGGTCGATTTCTAGGACGTCGCCGTCAGGCAGATTGATGGCCCGCGCACCGCAGCTCGTGCATCGGTGCTTATCGCGATGAAGTACCTTTGCGCGTAAGGCCAAACTAATCCCCTCGCGCTTCGGCCTAAGTGGCTTCTTTGCTTCTTCGATCAGGGCGTTACGCGCCAATTCTCCATTATGATGCTGCTCGTAGAGCCTCAGGAAGCGCTTATAGTCGCCGAACCTCCGGGTGAAAGCGTCGTGGCTAATGCCTACCCCCACCTCCAGTTTGTGTTTTTTGAAGTCGAGAATGGAAGGGACGGGGTTCAGGCCCTTCTCATGGCGCCAATTCACCAGGCGCTCAAAGTGAGATAGCAGTTCCTCGTCGCTGTATTCCTGCTTCATACCGTCAGTCGGCAGACCCGCAGCTTCACATGCGGCACGAAAGCTCCCGAACTCCCGAGTGAGCACATCTATGCTCACACTCGGGGAGGAGTTCTTATACGCCGTCGCCGTATGTGGGGGCGTCCGCCCCGCTGCGAACTTAAGCAGGGCTTCCAGCATTTGAGGCCGCGACAACCGGTGCCTCGTTGTCGACAAATCGAATTTCGGCTTCTGGCTCATAACGCGCATCCCTACGCTATCAACGCTAAAGGGTACGCACGATTCGCCACTTAGTAGAAACTCAAGTCGCACTCCACACGACGAGCGGCATCACCTACCCGCTCTCCGCTCTCAGTAAAACGAGCGGGTCTTGGCCGAATAGTTCCGCGAAACGCTCCACCACATCGAGTGTGGGATTCCTGATCCCGCGCTCAATCTGGCCGACATAGGTGACGGCGAGTCCGACCTCATGCGCGACTGCCTCCTGGCTCAGCCCGCGCTCCTTGCGCAGCCGTCGCACGTTTTTCCCAAAGGTCTGCGCCAGTCCCATAGCGGGGAAGCGCAACCAATTGGCAACTCCTCACCAGTCACTATAGTGACTATCTGAGGCTGCTGGTGAGGGTGAGATGTCGAAGGAGTTCTTCTGCACGTCGTGCGGAGCGGTGGGGAAGCCCAGGGTCAGGAACCGGGGCAGTAGCGCGATCGAGATCATCCTGTGGCTCATGATCGTCCCCGGACTCTTTTACACGCTCTGGAGGATGGGGCGGAAAGACCGCTACTGCCGAACGTGCAGAGCCCCGACCGTGATCCCGGCCGACTCCCCGATGGCCCGGCGCGCGCTCACCGGCTCCGGCGCCTACGACGACGACTACCGATCGGCGCCAGGGGCGTTCGGGCGGCGCGGGTGATGCGCAAGGAGGTGTCGCCCGCTTCATGTGGAGGACCCCACCCATGGGAGCCTGCGATTGCGGTGCAGTTTAGCGTTGCTGTATCGCATAACGCCGGTATCATTTTGCTGTTTTGATCCAAGCCATTTCAGCAAAAGGAATTTCAGATGGCGAAGAATACCGGGATTGGTTCGCGAAAAGGGTCGGTTACCGCCCGTACGCAGTTCAAGAACCCGAAGACGGGTCTCTTCACGAAAAGAGACCGGACAACCGGTCAGTTCTCAGCCGTGAAAACGACCGGCGGTCTTTTCAAGGGCGTTGCAAAGGAAAAGGACGGGCGTCGGCTCTAGGGTCTAGTGCGCGCGGTCGCGAATGAGCGCCCGCGCGACGTTCGCCCGCTCGGCGTCACGAGCGACGACTCGGCCGTCGCGATACCCGATGTACCCCTCGCCATCTCGCGCGGGCGCGACGATGTAGGCGTGGCGCCCGCGCATGAAGTGGAGCGGCGTCATCGGGCGATCTCCCACCGTTGTAACCCGCCATCGACTAGAGCGGACCGCACGAGACCTTTCTGTTTCTGCACCCGGAGACAGGCGCATACCCGCTTGACCATGATGACGGAGAGCTCGTGATCACCAGGATCGAGTCCACGCTCGCGCATCAGCCGCTCGGCGATGTCGCGGGAGGTGATCGGCTCCCGCGCCTCGCGCAGCATCTTGAAGACGACCCGAGTGACCTCGCCCTTGAAGGCAGCATGCCTCGGAGGGACCGGCTTCGAGCGGATCGCCCCGATGTCTATCGCGGGGTTGAAGATGCGGATCGTCGCGTCGACGTGGTCGAGTTCCGCGATCAGATGCCGGAGGGTGAGTTGGTTATGCTCGATCTGCCCGGCGATCTCCGCACGCTTCCGAGTGAGAGCATGCAGGACGTTCGGCTGATCGGCATCGTAGGGGATGATGTCGTTGCTCATGGCCAGAACGTAGCAAGAACAACAACTTACGTCTCAGGCGGTTAGGTGTGTTTGCTCCCTAATGGCGGAGTTCGGCGTCCAGGCCCTGGACAGCCTGCGCGCGCCGCTGGAGACCGGCGAGGTGATGGTCGCCCGCGCCAACGCCCACATCCGCTATCCGGCCCGCGTGCAGCTGGTCGCCGCCATGAACCCCTGCCGCTGCGGTCATGGCGGGGCCGGGCGAGGCGCGTGCGGGAAAGCCCCGCGCTGCCAGCGCGACTACCAGGGTCGGGTGTCGGGTCCGCTGATGGACCGCATCGACCTGGCCGTCGACATGCCCGCCGTCACCGCCGCCGACCTGGCCCTGCCCGCCTCCAGCGAAGGCTCGGCCGAGGTCGCCGCCCGGGTGGCGGCCGCTCGCCGCCTGCAGGCGCAGCGCGCCGAGGACGTCATGCCTGGAACGCCAGAGGTCCTGAACGGCCGCGCCGAGGGCGAACTGCTGGAACGCATCTGCGCCCTCGATGAGCCCGGCCGCACCCTGCTGACCCGCGCCGCCGAAGCCGGCCGCCTCTCCGCCCGCGGCTGGACCCGCACCCTGCGCCTGGCCCGCACCATCGCCGACCTGGAGGGCGCGGCGTCGGTCAAGCGCGTCCACATCGCCGAAGCACTGGCGCATCGCAGGACGGCGACGGTGGGGGAAATGGAAACCCTCTGATCCTCCCTCCCCGTGCGACGGGGGCCACCAAGTGGTGGAGGGACCGAGACTGGGCGTCGCGCCAGATCCTCCCCCTCCGGGGGAGGTGGCCCAAAGGGCCGGAGGGGGGCCGTTTTCAACTTCCCCAGCGCCGGCCTGCCTTTCCCCCGTAAAATCCCCGCGAAAGCGGGGACCCAGGCTTTTTCTGAAACCCGCGGCCCATGTCCCTCTCCCCTTGCGGGAGAGGGTGGCCTCGCGGAGCGAGGTCGGGTGAGGGGTCTCTCAAAACTCAAAGCCGCGTGCAGCGGTCAGGCCGGGCGGGGCGTCTCCCATCTGAGAAACCCCTCATCCGACCTGCTTCGCAGGCCACCTTCTCCCGCAGGGGGAGAAGGGCCGCGAACCTGACCTTAACCCGCGCCCCCTACACTCACGCGCCATGACCAAGACCCGCGACGCCGTCACCGCCGAACAGCTGGCCACCTTGAGCCACGAGTTCCGCACGCCCCTGAACGGGGTGCTGGGCATGGCGCGTCTGCTGGAAAACACCAGGCTCACGGCCGAGCAGCGCTCCTACGTTTCAGCCTTGCGCGAGAGCGGCGACCATCTGCTGAGCCTGGTCAACGACGTGCTCGACTTCGCGCGCCTGGGCGCCACGGCGCTGGAGCTGCATCTGGCCCCCGTGCACATCGAGGACCTGCTGCGCCAGGTGGCCGAGCTGATGAGCCCCCGCGCCCACGAGAAGGGGATCGAGATCGGCTGGGCGGTCGAGCGCGGCCTGCCGCCGCTGCTGGCCGACGAAGGGCGCCTTCGCCAAGTATTGCTGAACTTCGCCGGCAACGCCGTGAAATTCACCGAAAAGGGCGGCGTGCTGATCACCGCCCGCGACGTCGGCGAGGGCCGCGTGCGCTTCTCGGTGGCCGACACCGGCCCGGGCGTCGCGCCCGAGCAGCGCGAAAGCATCTTCGAGGCCTTCGTCCAGACCGATCCCTCGCACCAGGCCCAGCTGGGCGGCGCGGGACTGGGCCTGGCCATCGTCGCCCGCCTGGCCGCCGCCATGGACGGCGCGGCCGGCGTCGGCGAGGCGACCATTAAAGAAGGAATGGGCGGCGGCGCCGACTTCTGGTTCGAGGCCCCCTTCGCCCGTCACGAAGAAGCCCCCGCCGCCCCGCCACTGGAAGGCCGGTTCGTCGCCGTGGTCTCGCCCAACCCGGTGGTCCGCGAGGCCGTCGGCGCACAGGCCATCGCGTCGGGCGCCTGGGTCAGGAACCTGGCCGGCCTCGACAAGATCGCGACCCTGCCCGCCGCCACCGTGCTGCTGGTCGACGCCGCCCTGGCCGCGCCGGATCGTCCGCTGGCCGCCCCCGCCGGCCGCGCCGCCGTGGCCCTGCTGACCCCCGACCAGCGCGACCTGATCCCCAGCCTGTCGAAGGCCGGCTTCAGCGGCTACCTGATCAAGCCTCTCCGCAGAACCTCGCTGGCTGCGCAGGTGCTGGCCGCCAAGCCGATCGACGCGGCCCTCGAGGCCATCGTCACCCCGGCCGAGGCCCAGGACGACCGCATCGCCCCGGCCGCCGCCCCCGGCGCCCGCGTGCTGCTGGCCGAGGACAATCCGATCAACGCCCTCTTGGCCCGCACCCTGCTGGAGCGCGAGGGCTGCACCGTCGACCGCATCGCCAGCGGCGACGAGGCCGTGGCCGCCCTGTCGCGCGGCACCTACGATCTGGTCTTCATGGACCTGCGCATGCCCGGCCTCAACGGCCTGGAGGCCACCCGCGCCGTTCGCGGCAAGGGCGTCGACACCCCGATCCTGGCCCTGACCGCCGACGCCTTCGACGAAGACCGTCGCCAGTGCCTGCTGGCCGGCATGGACGACTTTCTCGTCAAGCCCCTGACGCCGGCCGCCCTGCGCGAGGCGCTGTCGCGCTGGACCGGCCCGGACCGCCCGCGCCGCTGGACGAACGTCGCGACGCGCGCCAAGGTCGCCCGCTGACGGGACCCGCGCTTTCCCCGTCTTCGGGGAAGATCACATGAGCCAGGACACCACCGGCCAAGGCACAGGCCAAAGCGCTGGCCAAGGCGCTGGGCAGACCACCGAAACGGCCGCCCCGCCCGCCCGCAAGGGCCATGGCTGGCGCGACGTACTGGCCGCCCTGCGCGAACCGCGCGTGCTGGTTACTCTGCTGCTCGGCTTCTCGTCGGGCCTGCCGTTCATGCTTGTGGGCAACACCCTGGGCTTCTGGCTGCGCGAGCAGGGCATCCAGCTGGCCGCCATCGGCTTTCTGTCCTGGGTCGGCATCGCCTATTCGCTGAAGTTCCTCTGGGCGCCGATCATCGACCGTGTGGACGTGCCGCTGCTGGGCCGCCTGGGCCGTCGGCGCGGCTGGATGATCCTGACCCAGATTGTCGTCGGCGCGGGCCTGTTCGGCATGGCCGCCGTCGGCCCCGGCGGCCATCTGGGAACCTTCGCCCTGCTGGCGGTGATCACCGCCTTCGGCGCCGCCAGCCAGGACATCGTGGTCGACGCCTGGCGGATCGAACGGGCCGAAAGCCCCGACGACCTGGGCCTGCTGACCGCCGCCTTCCAGTTCGGTTATCGCATCGCCATCCTGGCCACCGACGCCTGGATCCTGGTGGCCGCCGCCAAGATCGGCTGGCCGACCTCCTACACCTTCTGCGCCCTGGCCATGCTGATCGGCCTGACGGCGACCGTGTTCGCCGCCGAGCCGGCCCGCACCCCGGCGGCCGCCACCGGCGTCGCGGCCGCGCCGCTGTGGAGCCCGCGCGGCTTCTTCGACGCCGTCGTCGGCCCCTTCGTCACCTTCTTCCAGACCCATGGCGCGATGGCGCTGCTGATGCTGTGCACCGTGGCCCTCTATCGCCTGCCCGACTTCCTGATGGGTCCGATGGCGGCGCCGCTCTACACCGACCTGGGCCTCGCCAAGGAGATGATCGGCGCGGTGCGCACCTCATTCGGCCTGGTCGCCACCTTCGTCGGCATCGCCCTGGCCGGGATCAGCGCCGTCAAGCTCGGCTTCGAGAAGACTCTGGTGCTGGGCGCGGTGCTCGGCCCGGGCTCGAACCTGGCCTTCTCGGCCATGGCCCTGGCCGGCCCCAGCATCCCGGTCTTCGTCGGCGCGATGATCGTCGACAACCTCTCGACCGGCTTCGCCGGCGCGGCCCTGGTGGCCTACATGTCCAGCCTGACCAGCCTGGGCTACACCGCCACCCAGTACGCCCTGCTGTCGAGCACCTACGCCATGCTGGGCAAGTTCTTGAAGGGCTTCTCGGGCGCCGTGGTCGAGGGGCTGGAAAAGCAGTTCAGCCTGATGGCCTCGTACGCGATCTTCTTCGCCGGCACCGCTGCGGTGGGCATCCCGGTCGTGATCCTCTCGGTCGTCCTCTCGCATCGCCAGAGCAAGGCCAAGGCGGCGGCCCAGGCCTCAGCCTGAGCCGCCCCGTGACCGCCTAGCAGGCGCAGATCAGCGGGTAGTTGGTCGTGTCGGCGATGGTGGTCATGCCGTAGTACTGCACCAGCACCGACTCCGCCGTGCAGAACGCCCCCTCGACCCAGGCCTGGTCGTTGGAATAGGCCTCGCCGATGATGAAGAGGTTCGCCGCCGTGGCGCCGGGCACGAGGCCCGTGGGCTGGCGGATGCGCTGCATCACGTCGCAGATGTCGTAGTGGG
>Ga0102591_1002053_pt1 | contig 23710 bp, 21 predicted proteins | sample AraplaCol_mCL_r2_2_FD_76860 | JGI IMG/M metagenome (GOLD analysis project Ga0102591, IMG submission 76860) | Arabidopsis root microbial communities from North Carolina, USA - plate scrape MF_Col_mCL_r2 (SPADES assembly) (version 2) | ecosystem: Host-associated > Plants > Roots > Endosphere... | reverse complement strand
GCGCCCGCCTCGTGGCCGAACAACTCGCTTTCCAGCAACTCGGACGGAATGGCCGCGGTATTGAGCGCCACGTACGGCCTGCCGCTGCGCGCGCTCTCGTCGTGCAGCGCACGCGCCACGAGCTCCTTGCCCGTACCCGTCTCGCCGGTGATCAGCACGTTGAGGTCGCTCGCCGCCACGCGGCCGATCAGTCGAAAGACCTCGCGCATCGCGGCGCTCTCGCCGAGCAACGCGTTGGCGTCCTGCCGCGTGGCCGGCACCACGACTTCCTCGCGCGAAGCGGCGAGCGCGCGCTCCACCGCCTCCACCGCGCGATCGAGGTCGAAGGGCTTCGCGAGATAGTCCGCCGCGCCGGCCCGATAGGCCGCGGCCGTCGTCGCCACATCGGTGAACGCACTCATGACGATCACCGGGCCGATGTTCCGCCGGGTCAGGTCTTCGAGCAGGCGCAGGCCGTCTTCGCCGGGCATGCGCACGTCGGTCACCAGCAGCGCGGGCCGTTTCTCTTCCAGCGCGGCGCGTACCGCATCGCCGGCGCTGAACTCGCGCACGGCGTGCCCCGCGTCGCGCAACGCTTCCGCGAGCACGAAGCGCACGCCGCGGTCGTCGTCCGCGATCCATATCTCACTCATGCGCGCGCTCCATCGGAAGGTACAGCGAAAAGATCGTCTCGCCGGGGTGACTGACGTAACGCAGGTCGCCCCCGTGATCCACGGCGATCTCGCGCGACAACGCCAGGCCAAGACCGGTGCCGTCGGGCCGCCCGGAGACGAGGGGCTGGAACAAGGTGTCGCGCAGGTCGTCCGGCACGCCGCGACCGTCATCCATCACGTCGATACGCAGAGCGGCACGCACGGTGCGCTCGCCCATGCGCGCGCCGTGCTCCACGCGCGTGCGCAGGGTCACCGTGGACGCGCCCGCCTGCGACGCGTTACGCGCGAGATTGAGCAGGATTTGCAACAGGCGATCGCTGTCGCCGACGGTGTCGGGCAGGCTGGGATCGAAATCGTGCCGGATGCGTGGCGCACCGGGCTCCGCGGCGAGGAGCGTGTCCAGCCGGTCGAGCACCTCGTGAATGTTCACGGGCCCCACGCTTGCCGCGCCTCGATGACGCAACAGCCCATCCGCGAGCGCGGCCAGCCGGTCGGCCTCGGCGATCACCATCGCAGCGAGTTGCCGCAAGTCGTCGTCGCCGACACGGCGCTCGAGCAGCTGCGCCGCGCCCCGCAAACCGGCCAGCGGATTCTTGACCTCGTGCGCGAAGCCACGCAGCGTCGCCGACAACGGTGTCGCACCCGACGCGAGCTCGTGCGCCAGCGGATGGACCTCGACAAGCACCCGCCCGTCGTCGAGCGGCTGCAACGAGACGTCGGCGGTCACTTCCCGCCCGCGCACGCCGAGCGCCTGGCCCCGCAGATGGAATCCACGGCGCTCCGCCACCACCCGGTTGAGTTGAGCCGCCAACGCCGGCGCCCGCATCAGGGCACCCAACGCCTGCCCGACCGCGGTCCGCGGCCCCACGTCCAGCACCTCGCCCAGCGCCGGATTCAGCCACACGACGCGACCGTCGGCGCCGACGATGGCGACACCAGTGCTCAGGAGGGTCAGAAGGTCGGTCGGGTCGGGTGCATGCATTGCACCAATTTAGGGAGTTGTGGCTTGGTTATGCAAGGTTGATCGGTGCGGTTCGTTTTTGGACGGATTCCCATAGATGCGATAGCGGCACCAACTTTAGGAATCGCTCGGGGACCTTCCTGCGGGACCGAATCTTGATTGGTTGATGGCGCATAACTGAGCAGGGGATTGAAAATCCGCGTGTCCGCGGTTCAAGTCCGTCCAGGGCCACCATCTTATTCAAGGGCTTGCAGCTGATGCAGGCCCTTTTCATTTACCCGACCAATTCGTGGCGCCCGCACGGTCCCGCCGTGGAGTCGCGCGTCGCGAGCAATTTTGTAGGATTTCGATGGCATACATGCGGCATAAAACACGCGAAGATATCGTGGTCTAAACCCCGTGAGACTAGCGATGTACACCGTCAGATCTATCGAGATTGAGGGCTTCTGGCACCGGCATAACGTTAAAGTTGATTTCAACGATGGCGTCAATGTGGTGTCTCCCGCGGGCGTCGCTTTAAAGTGTCTGGCAGGCAGCATGCGGGCTCATACTAGCGAGCACGCCCCGAGAGCGAGAGGACTGCCATGGCTACTTCGGACGAACGCGCGACTCAACTGGATGAGCTTCTAGATCAGGCAGGGGCTATAGGCAACGCCCTGCTGGTCGGAGACCACGATGATGCCCGGGAGTGGACGAGAGACCTAGAGCTGCGGGCGGCCGAGCTCGGCCACGGTCAGATCACAGAGGCAGCAGCCCGCTTGGCTACTACTCTGGGCCCTGTTGGGAGCGGGCCGGCAAGCCGATTTGGGCCCGCCATCGATGACCTCTCAGACGCACTTCACGACGCTTCTGTCTCCTAGGCTCCCCAACGTCGCCCTACTGAGTCAACCACTTCCCAGACCCTGTTAGGAAGATGTCCATTCTCTGGCATGTGTTGTGGAAAGCCGGGCATTGCTAGACCAGTCAAGGAGTGCGCAGCCCAGTAGGAAGCGATAGCGCGTTCTCTCCAAGATCAGAGGCATACATCTGCTTGTCCCACATGACATCCTAGCCAGATGGCGATATAAAGCTCTTACTTCGCCAGGAACATCCGCAAGAGAAACTGGTTGTTTCTCACGAGGCCAAGGACAGATTAGCGCGCCTGATATTCCTAGACTCGAAAACTGGTATCTGCAGTTGCGACTTTCTTGTCGAACCGCAAAATGCTTACGTTTTGAATCGTGTCAATGTGATTGCGGAGGTACTGTATGAAGCTTCGGTCCGAAGTCGCAGTGTATAGGGTCGGCGATGCGTCGATCACGCGTATCACGGACCGTGTTCTAGATACGCTTGTTGCGCCGAATATTTTTCCCGACTGGTCGTCCGATGCCGTCCGCGCTATGGGACTTGGAATGATTCCCGAACACCTTGGTGAGGACGGTGAAAGGCTCATCATGAGCGTTCATAGCTGGCTCGTCAGGGTGGCTGGTAAGACGGTGCTGATCGATACCGGTATCGGCAATGGGAAGAGCCGACCCTTTAACCCCGTTTTCCACGATCTCAATACAAATTACCTCGGGCGGCTTGCGCACGCTGGCGTATCGACAGCCGAGGTCGATCTTGTCTTGCTCACCCACCTTCACGTGGACCATGTTGGCTGGAACACAGTCCTGGCGGATGGCGAGTGGATACCGACCTTTCCTAACGCGCGCTACGTTTACTCTCAGATGGAAGAGGACTTCTATGCCACACCGGAGAGCTCATCTCGGCGAATGGTATTCGATGATAGCGTTAGCCCACTCATCGGGGCCGGTCTGGTTGAGCGAATTGGCCAAGATGGCCGTCAATACGACGAACACTTCACCTTTTATCCGACGCCGGGCCACAGTGTTGGCCACATGTCCATCGGTCTAGCGTCTGCGGGTGAGCACGCCCTTTTCGGAGGCGATGTCATGCATCACCCTGTCCAACTGACCTTTCCGGAATGGAACTCCGGTTTCTGTGGCGATGCGGTAACGTCACGCCGTTCGCGCGCGTGGGCCCTCGACCATGTCGTCGGCAGAAATGCGTTGTACTTCAGCTCGCACTTCGCCGATACGTCAGTCGTCCGTTACGCCCAGGGTGCGGGCACCTCCCCGTGGTCATTTATCTAGTGAGGCAACCATCAGGTTGGCAGCCCCCGGCATGCTCGGCTCGAGCGTAATAAGACGGTGCATCTACGAACAGTGGCGAAAGAAGCGCCGTTACCATTAACGTCGAGCCCATGAGTCGCTGCCCTCCGACTGGATCCTCCGCCGCCATGCGGCCGGACTCAGCTGATGGATTCGCCTGAAGGCGTTGGTAAAGTGGCTTTGGTCGGCGAACCCACAGATTTGCGCGATTTGCGCAAGCTGGCACTCTGGTAGCTCTAGAAGCAAACGCGCTGCGGCCTCAATCGCTTGTCGCCTATGCCACATCCGCGGCGTTATCCCAGTGCAGCGCTTGAACGTCCGAGACAGATGGGCACGAGAGATATGACATGCGGCCGCCGCCTCGTGAATCGCTTTCCGAAAGTCACGCTCACGAGAAAGCATCTCCATCGTTAGATGGAGATGCGAGGTAATCCGATGGCTGAAAGCCAATGGTCCCGTCAAGTCGACTACTCCTTCACTAGGGCAGTCCGTTTCAAGCACATGCATCTGAAGTAGGCAGTCGTCACGACGTTGGCTTCAAAACAGTATCGATCCAGTTGAACACCACCTCGTCTTTGAAGCCGAGGGCGCCCGACTGGCAATGGTTCTCGGCCCCGTCTTCGGCGGTGAACGCATAGAAATCCTTCGGGGAGCGCAGCGCATCGTATATCTGCCTTGGCTGACCCTTGAAGAAAAGATCCCCGTCGGCCTCAAGCACAAGGCAAGGGCACTGAATCTGGCCCGCGACGCCTTCCATCGACATCTTCTTCGTTTGCTCGAGGAAGTCCGCAATGCTTGGGGACTTGAATGACCAGAGCCCTTGGGTAATTGCCCAACGGACGTTGGTAACCTCGTTCATGACGTTCTGGACAATCTTGTCTCCTCCGGCGTTGTCACCGGAGGCGTAAGCCTGCGTGGCCGCGGCCGGAAGAAGATTCTTCATCGCCCCGCCGTAATCGAACACCCCATCGAAGAACACAGCTGCTTTGAATCGGTGTTCGAAGGCTGCGGCACGTGCCGCCAGGTAGCCCCCAAGGCTCATGCCGATGAGCGCCAGGCGCTCACCATCGACATCCTTCCTTGCCACGGCGAAATCAACAGCCGGTGTCACGACTTTCTCCCAGTCATAGCGGAACGGTAAACCCTGCTCGCGCATGGGCATACCCTGTCCGGGACCGTCAAAGGTCAAGCAGTTGTACCCGCGCCGAACAGCTGCCGCGGCGCCAAAGTAGTAGAGCTCCTCGACGCTCGAGTCGTAACCACCGTGGAAAATGATCGTCGGGCGCGGTGTTTCCGACTCATCTACCTTGTAAAAGTAGCCAGGCAGCGTCGTGCCTTCGTAGGGGACCTCGACCGGCTCCCATGTCGCACCCATGAGCGAGGCCGCCTTGGAATAGCTTTGCTGAGAGGCGCGCGCACTCTCGAGGATACGAGGGTCTGACGGATTACCGTGGAGGTAAAATTCGCTCATGCGAAAGTAAGTGGAAGCGCGTAGGTAGGATTCGCGAGCGCTGACGGTGTGGCCCTTGGCAATGTCGGCATCGGCGCGTGCCAGCGTCTTCTTCGCCCTCTTATCCCAGGCAGTGAACCAGCTTTCGAAATCGCCTTCGGTAATCTCGCCGGCAGTGGCCATCATTTCGCCGATATCCGCGCCACCGTAATAGGCAAAACCCAGGTTACGTACGAGTTCGAACGCGAACGAATCATCTTTGAACGCGACTTTCATGGGAACTCCCGGTTTATTTCTCAGGGTGAGCGCCGGCCTGCCGACCACGGCGCTGTCAACGAAATTGAATTGGTCTTCGTGACCCGTGCCGCGTACGACCCGGTTCGTCGTCTAATCTTTAGCGCGGTATGGCTCGGGGATGGTAAAGACCTCGTCGGCACGTGCGTACCCGCCGTCCTTGACCTCCTCGATCAGCACCATCGTGTGCGGGCGCGCGGCTTCGGTAAAGTACTCAGCGAGCAAATCCGTGGTGCGATGGACAAGTTCTTCCTTCTGCGCGCGCGAGAGCGCTGCCTCAGGGATCTTAAAATTGGCGAATGGCATCCGTTACTCCCTATTTACTTGTGTGTGGGGGGGGAGGGGGAGTGGGGGGGGGGAGGCATTTTTTAGACAACACCTCCGTTGGCACGAATCACCTGCCCGTTGATCCAGGAACTGTCAGGTCCAGCCAGGAACGAAACGACGCTAGCGATGTCGTTCGGTTCGCCGATGCGTCCTAAAGGACTCATCTTCGCGATATTGGCCACTTGCTCGTCCGACTTTTCGTAGAGGAACAGATCGGTGCCGACGGGCCCTGGTGCGACTGTGTTGACGGTAATTTCCCGTGAACCAAGTTCTTTCGCGACGATATGCGTCATGGCTTCGATCGCGCTTTTTGTCGCAGCGTAAGCGGCGTATGACGGTTGATAAAGGCCGACTACGCTGGATGAAAAATTGATGATTCGTCCACCGTCCCGCAGACGCCTCGCCGCCTCACGCATCCCGTTGAAGGTACCCGTAAGATTTATGGCTAGGGTTTTTTGCCAAAGCTCGTCGCTGGTATCGGCAATACGCGAAAGCTGCATGATCCCAGCGTTATTGACCACGGTATCTATGCCACCGAAAGCTTCCCGGGCACCGTCAAATGATAGGGATACGGACGCAGATTCGCTGACGTTAGCTCGGATAGCGATTGCCGCGCCGCCATGGGCCTCGATCGCGGCCACTACGTCGTTTGCCGGGCCTGCGCTGCTGGAATAATTGACCACGACAGCAAAGCCGTCCGAGGCGAGCCGCATAGCGATAGCTGCCCCGATACCTTTTGAAGACCCGGTGACGATCGCAACCCGGCGGTTACCTGTCATATCTATTTCCTGGATCGATTGGTGTACCGCAGCGGACGTGACAACTTCGCTGCGTCGAGATGTCCGGAGACAATTCGCGTGCCCCTAGCTCGCCCCGCCGGTGGAGAACAGAACTTGGCCAGTGATCCATCGGGCTTCCTCCGACGCGAGGAAGACGACTGCTCCGACAATATCTTCTGCCTGACCGAGGCGCCCGAGCGGTGTGCCTGCAACGATCTTCTCAACCGTCGCGTTACTGAGCACTCCGGTCGCGCGCGTTCCTTCCGTTTCAGTTGCCCCCGGTGCGACGACATTCACCCGGACCCCGCGCGGTCCTAGCTCCTTGGCCAGCACCTTCGACATAGCCACTAGTGCTCCTTTCGACGAAGTGTAGAGAGACGTCGATGGAGTCCCCGCTGAAACATCGACAGTGGCTATGTTGATAATGTTGCCGCCCGTTGCGCTAAAGTACTTAAGCGCCTCCTGCATGGTCAGGATGCAGCCGAGAACGTTCGTTTCGTAGATGCGGTGAAACTCCGCCTCGGTTACACATTCGAACGGCTCAAACCGATAAACACCTGCGTTGTTTACCAACACGTCGAGGCTTCCGAAAAAGTCGCGCGTTTGCGCAAAAAGCGAAATTACATCGGCTTGCCTCGATACATCAGCACGAATGAGCTCCGCCTCACCGCCAGTGGCCCTGATGGAGCGGACGACTTCCTCGGCGCGCTCCTGGTCGGATGCGTAGTTCACCACCACCTTGGCTCCTTCTCGAGCCATGCCTTTAGCGATCGCTGCGCCAAAGCCCTTGGATGCGCCGGTGACAATCACGACTTTCTTATCTAGATTGGACATTACCGCCTTTGTCTCCGGTGAGCCGGGTTAAAGCGAGCTGGTCCATGCCAGCTGTCGAACGTCCGTTAGAGCAACACTTGACTAAGCCCTTTCAGCTGCTCCGACCTACAACGGAAGTTCGCTCCTTCGTGCCGAAGCTTTGAGGGGATTAGGAAACTCAATGCGCGCGCACATATCCACCAGCTCTGGCTGCCTCAATCAAGGTCTAGGTACATGGCTGGCTGCTTCCGACAGATAGTCAATGCGTGCGTTCGTGGTGCGGCGAACAATCTCCTGCTTCTGAGAAGGCCTGAGCGCATTCTTGCACGCACTCACAACGCCACGTGGGAGCCAAGCTACGCGCCTACCGTTGCACAACCTCGCTTCAAAATGGAACTGCGAGGATAGGCATAGCTCTATTCGTTATTGCATAGCCCTGGCCGTTCTGGAATCTTAGTCCGACCAGCCCAGGGAGACCGATGAATGACCAGCAAGTTGGTAGAACCGTCTCGGTCGATCGACTGGTCAATGCTGAGGTATTTCCACGCGGTCGTAGAATCGGGATCTTTGTCATCAGCGTCCAAGACCCTTTCTGTAACTCAGCCGACGCTAAGCCGGCAGATACGTGAACTCGAGTCAGTATTGGGCACGCCGCTTTTCACTCGCGAGCCGGCGGGGCTCGTCCCCACAGCAGCGGCCCTCCGCCTTATTGACGACGCCCGGGCGATGGCCTTAGCAGCTGATGCGCTTGCGCGCAAAGCTTGGGGGCAATCCGCGGCGCTGGCTGGGAGCGTCCGGCTTACTAGCTCGGTCATGGTTGCAAACATGTGGCTTCCACCGATACTGGCCGAACTACGTAGAACAGAGCCGGATATCCAGATAGAGCTGGTTCCATCAGACCTCAACCAGAACCTTCTGCGCCGAGATGCGGATATCGCCGTCCGAATGGCAGACCCGGTCCAAACGTCGCTGGTTGCAAGAAAACTTGGCGATGTGCCTGTTAGCCTCTTCGGTGCAAAAAGCTACCTCGCTGAGCGAGGCAGGCCGCGCACTTTGCAAGAACTGCTCGAGCATGACGTCATCGGCTTCGACCGTAGCGAGGTCATCTTGAAGTTATACGCAGCGGCGGGGGCGCAGGTCACGCGAGAGACCTTTCCGATACGGTGCGATGACCAAATGGTCGGATGGAAACTCCTGCTCGCGGGGGCGGGATTAGGATTCGCGCAGGATATGCTCGCCAGGCGGGAGCCCGTGCTGGAACGCCTGGACTTCGACCTTGTGCCAGCAATGCGGGTCTGGTTGGTTACGCATCAGGACGTGCACACCAACCCGCGGATCAGAAGAGTCGTGGATTTTTTGTCTGCTTCGATAACTCGGCTGATTTCTTAAGCGAGCTTTATGTCCTTCATTGAGCGCCGCGTCGTTTCGCACATGGCCGGTGCCGTACGAATGCCTTTTCGGAGTTGCACAATCAGTCCGTCAGGACCGCACTCGGCGCCGCAAGTGTACGCTTTTTCGTATTGGACCGCTGCCGACGGCCGCGCCGGTCGGGGTTCGACTCCCTCCGGGCGTGCCATTCTTCCTGTGCATCCCTTCGACTGCATTGCGACGTCTCGGGAGGCCGCGAGCCTATGTAGCCATCGGCGTTTGCAGGCGCGCGAGTCTCCCGGCATCGGGTCCCAATGCCTTACGCGAGCAGTCCACCGTCGACCGTGATGATCGCTCCGGTGATCTGCCGTGCCGCGGTGCTGGCGAGAAACGCCACGGCGTCGGCGATGTCCTTCGGCTCGGCGTAGCGCCCAAGCGGCATGAGGCTGCGCTGGAAGTCAGCGCTCTCGCCGTCCGCCGGATTCATGTCGGTATCGGTGGACCCGGGCTGCACCAGGTTCGACGTGATGCCCCGGCTACCCAACTCGTGCGCAAGACCGCGCGTGAACGACTGCAGCGCCGATTTGGTCATGTAGTACACGGTGCCCGGCGTGCCCACGATGCGGTCCGCACCGGCGGATCCGATGGTAATCACGCGGCCATCCGTTGTCAGATGCGGAATGGCTGCCTGCGTCGTCAGCAGCGTACCGCGCACGTTCACGGCGAAGAGCTCGTCGATGTCTTCCACGTTGAAATCGGCAATGAGGCCGTAACGTGCGATGCCGGCGTTGTTGACGAGAATGTCCAGTCCGCCGAGTGCGGCGACCGTTTCCTCGACCGAACGCCTCGCCGCCAGCGGATCCGCCGCGTCGGCCTGGATCGCGATGCCCTTCCGACCGAGCTTCTCGACCGACGCCACCACGTCGTGCGCGCGCTCTGCGGCGTTCTGATACGTCAACGCCACGTCTGCGCCCTGTTCGGCGAGTGCTCGCACGACCGCCGCGCCAATGCCGCGAGATCCGCCCGTGACCAGGGCGCGCTTTCCATTGAGATTTGGCATCCGTTTCCTCTTTATGCAGTGATTGATGCATAATAGGCTATGGGGGTCTTGCCGCCCCGTCAAGGATTTTTGCAGTGGTTGATCCAAAAATAGCCGAGGACGTTTCCGGAGTCGGCGTGAAGCCCGCCGGTCGACGAGGGCGACCGCGTGTATTCGACCGGCAGGGCGCGTTGGTAACGGCCATGGAGCTGTTCTGGGTCAAAGGGTATGAAGCCACGTCGATCGCCGATCTCACGGCGGCGTTGGGCATCGGTTCGACCAGCCTGTACGCGGCCTTCGGCTCCAAGGAGCAGCTGTACACCGAGGCCCTCACGCTTTACACGACGACCTACGACCATCTCGTGATGGGCCGGTTTCGGGAGGCGTCCACCGCGCGCGACGCCGTATCCGCCTATCTGTGGGATTCGGCGGCGGCGATGACCGGGTCCGATTGCAATCTGCCACGCGGATGCATGGTCACGCTGGGCACAGTGGGCGGGAACGAGCACGTGGAGCTCGGCAGGTTGATGAGAGAAACCCGCAACGGCGCCTATGAGGTTCTGCTTGCACGTCTCCGGAGCGCCGTGAGCGAGGGTGAGCTGCCGACGTCTCTCGACGTCGCTCATCTTGCAAGATATCTGCAGACGGTTCAGAGCGGCATGGCCATCAGGGCGCGCGATGGCGCCTCCCGCGAAGAGCTCCAGGCCATCGCGAGGATCGCGGTGGATTCGTGGGGCGACATGGTGCGTGGACTGAGCGAAACGCGGTGAGGGCGCTATCGCCTCGGCCCTCCGTCGCTTTGCCTCAGCGCCGCTTCGGAAACCTGAGACTCAAGCCATCAATTAGGCGGGCGAGCGCGTACGGTCGGTGACTTCGTCGCCGGTGTGCAGCGTGGACGCCGGATCGAAGAGGAGGACTCAGCACGTTCGGATCTTGGACCGGCATCCACTCCGGGCGTCCAGCGGCCGCCAAAAGCGCAAACGGCCGCAAGCACAGCCGTCTGCGCCGCATCGCACGCACGAATGCCCGTTGGCGCATCTACGAGTTGCCGGCCGCTTCGCTGCCGGCTAGGCCTGAAGCAACTACGGGAATTTGCCCGTACCGACTATGGGAATCCGTCCATTTTGGAAAGAACAGCATAGGTGGATCGCATCGGGCCAACTATGGCGGCTGCCAATCCAAATTATTCGTTGCTTCAATTCCTTACAATTTCACCACGTCGCGCCTATGACAGATCCAGCGAGCGCCACGACTTTTTCCTGGAGAATTTGGCGGATTACAAGCCAATCATTTTATAAAGTGTGTGCACTACTTCAGCGTAGTGGGTGACGCTTCTCGAGCGCAGATGATGCATGTACCCATCCTGCACCTCCTGGAGGCGCCCCGATAGCGCCCCACGGCTGCCCCGAATTTGCCCGCCCGCGCCCGCGGTGGCCACATTTGCCGGGTGGTTGCGAATTACCCTACCCGGCATCGACCGCCCCGGTGCCCGCCATGAAGCCCCTGCTCTCGCTCCCGCTGTTCTTGGCTCTCGCCTGCGGTACGGTCCACGCTGCGGATATCACCTGGCAGCCCGCGACCGGACACGCGCAGATCCCGATCTGGCCAGGCAAAGTGCCCAATGGGCTTCCGAACCAGAAGCCCGAGACGCTCAGCAAGGACGGGGGTGGCGTCGGCAACGTCAGCATCCCCACCATGACGGTGTATTCCCCCGGCACCAACAACATCGGCGTCGCCGTCGTGGTGTTCCCAGGCGGCGGTTACCAGATGCTGGCGATCAAGATTGAAGGCACAGAGATCTGCGACTGGCTCACGTCGAAGGGCATCACCTGCGTGCTGTTGAAATACCGCGTACCGAATTCAGGGCCGACGTGGACGGACAAGGGCCGCTACTACCCGAAGGTACAGACAGCGCTGCAGGACGCACAGCGCACCTTGGGCCTCGTGCGCGAACACGCCACGGAATGGCACATCGACCCGCACAAGGTCGGCGTCATGGGTTTCTCGGCCGGCGGCCACCTCGTCGCCGCGGTGAGCACGCATTTCGACAAGCGTACCTACCCAGTCGTCGATGCCGCCGACCAGCAGAGCGCGCGACCCGACTTTGCGGTCGCTGCGTACCCGGGCCATCTCTGGATCCACGAGGACGACGACAAAGCCACCCGCAATCAGGAAGACCTGCGCTTGCGCCCGGATATCCATGTCACGAAGGACACACCGCCCACCTTCATCGTCATGGCCGAGGACGACCACACCGACGGCGTGGAGCAGTCGGTCGCGTACTACGTGGCCCTGCAGAAAGCGAATGTGCCCACGGAACTGCACCTCTACGCCAAGGGCGGCCACGCATTCGGCCTGCGTAAGCCGACGGAGCCCGTGGGCGCGTGGCCGGCGCTGGTCGAGACCTGGCTGCAAAGCCTGGGAATGCTGCCGCCGAGGAAATGATTCACTCGACTTCGGGCGCCGCATGCGCGGCGCCTGTCAGAAGCCGCTTTCAAGCACACACCGAATTCGCAGGGAACTGGTTGGCCATTCACCAAATGTAGTGCGAACGATATGTCTGCCGCTCACGGCCTGCACGGACGTAGCGGCTCGTCCAGCAGATAGAACGTGCCCTGCCCGATGGCACCGACCTTGGGTGTGGCGTCTTGCTGGGGAGCGGGATGAATTGCGGTTCGAAGACGTCGTGTTGTGCATGGTCGACCGCTTTTCACTACCGCTCAGGACGCGGGAAACCATGTGGTCAGGCCTTCGACCTCACCATCGCCTACGGCCGCAAGCGATGGGTTCCGAAGGGAATCTCCGGGCAAGCGCTTCGCCGTCTCCTTGCGGGGATGCGGTCACGCACGCTGCGCCTGATGAAACTTGCCCGATGCGCCTCTTTGTCACGCGGGACCGATCACGCGTCCTTGGCCGGCACAAGTCGCATGGGCTCGAAGCCCAGCTTGTGTGCGAAGACTTCCTGGACGAGGACGGCCGAGGGAAGGGGTCGCCATGCGACCTCGATGCGATCGATGAGTCCGCTGGGGTTCACATGCAGATGCTCGTTACCCTGCACGGTGATGCCGTTGCAGGTGAACGTGAAAAAGACCGCGACATCTTGCTCCGACGCAAACCGCAGGTTCACCTCCAGTGTGTCGATGGTCTCCAGGAACCCTTTGAGCACGCCGACCACAGCCTTCTTGCCCTCGGTCGGCTCAGGAAAGATCGGGCCGAACAGAACGATGTTGTCGGCGAAGTGCGGCACGATGCGCACACTGTCTTTATGACGGAGTGCGTCGAAGTAAGCATCGACGTGCGATGTATTCATGGGCTGGTCCTCTCGTTGATTCAGCGGATTAGGCGGCATGGACCGCTCGATACGATGGGGGTCATCGACCGAGCGCACGCTGGTTGCGGAACTCGGCCAACGGCAGGCCTTTCTGTCCGATGTCCTCGATTTCGTGTTCGTGGAACAGAACGATCGTGTCTTCGTGCGGTTTCCCCATCACATCGAAAAGAAGATCGGCGACGCCTTTGTAGACCGCCGCTTTCTGCTCGGCGGTCGTGCGCGTTGCACCAGTGCTCGTGCCCTCGTGGGTCACAAGGATGTTGACGATTGGCATTGGATTTTCCTTGAAGGCTGGAGTGCGATGCGCACTTCAATTTTTGATCAACGACCCGCGATGAGGCCGCCGTCGACATGGAGGATTTCGCCGGTCGAGAAGGCTGCGTCTTCGAGATACAGCACGGCGCGAACGATATCCTCGACCTCGCCCAGCTTATTCATCGGATGGAATGCCGCGAGCTGTTCGACGAGGCTGGGATCGTGCATCGGCGTGCGAATGACCCCCGGGGCGACCACGTTCACGCGGATGCCGCTGGTCGCGTATTCGATAGCCATGCTCTTGGTGGCCGAGTTCATCCCGCCCTTGGTCAACATGGCGATGAAGGCCGGGGAGCGCGAGCTGGCAAACTCGGCCGTCGAGGCCGTGATCTGCACCACATGGCCGCTGCGCTGCCTGAGCATCACGGGGATGACTTGCTGAGTCGTGAAGAAGAAGCCATCGAGGTTCGTCTTCAGCTTCAGCCGGTAGTCCTCCTCCGTATACTCGGTGAATGGCTTGCCGATGAAGATGCCCGCGTTGTTGACTAGCGTGTCGATGCGGCCGAATCGATCAAGAGCCGTCGCCACCAGTCGTTTCCCGGTCTCCGGATCGCCGATGTCGCCCGCGACGGTCACGAGATCCGGTTCGGCGGACGGCTGGATAGAGCGGGAGGTGGCGATGACGGCGTAACCGCGCGCACGATAACCCTCGACGATGCCCTCGCCGATGCCCTGGGAGGCACCGGTGACGATGGCTACTTTCTTGCTCTGTGACATGGGTTGGGCTCCTTTGCCCTTGCGTGATGAGACAAACTTAGGGCAACGTGGGCCTTCCTAAAATTAGTTATCTCCGATCAATGGCTGATCAAAAACGTTCAGACATCGACTGGGAGGACGTGAGGGTGTTTGTCGCCCTGGCCCGGCAGGGGAGCCTCTCTGCCGCCGCGCGCATGCTCTCGACCAGCCACGCGACCGTGGCTCGCCGGCTTCATGCGCTGGAGCAGAGCCTGGGTGAGAAGCTTGTCGAGCGTCGACCGGAAGGCTATGTCTTGACACTGGCGGGAACGCGCGTGCTGGCGGTGGCAGGCGAAATGGAGCACGCCGCGCAAGTCCTCGGCCGGGGCGTGGCGGACGACACGCCCAGTGGACTGATCCGCATCAGCTCGTCGCCCGGATTGTCCGCCGGATTTCTCGCATCCCGTCTGGCGCTGATGACGATGCGGTATCCCCGGCTGGATATCGATCTATCGCCCGCCCTACGCGCAGTCAGCCTCGATCGATACGAGGCGGACATCGCTGTTCGCGTCGATAAACCCAACGACGGCGATGTCATCGCACGCCCCTTGACCACGATCGGGTACGGCTTTTATGGCACGGACGACGCCTGTCGCGCAGTCGAGGCCGGGGGCGAACCGGTGTTCATCGGGTTCAACGAGGCGGACGCGTACATCTCGCAAGCCGTATGGATGTCCCACCATTTTCCCCGCGCTCGCGTGGCATTCCGTGCCAAGGATCAATACCTCCAGTCGCTTGCCGCGCGATCGGGGGCTGGCCTGGCGCTGATTCCCCACTACATCGGCCGATGCGACACCGCACTCCGGTCTTGTGACCTGGGGGCGTTGCCCCCGACGAGGGATGTTTATCTCCTGACCCGCCGTCGCGACCGGAAAGATGCCGCCATCGGCGTTGTCGCCGATGAGATCGCGGCGATGTTCGAGCAGTCGGGAGATTTGTTCCGCTAGTCGGCTGATGATCCTGGAACGTCTCGATAACAACGCATTGCGTTGAACCGGGCCAAAGGGGATCGGTGATTCGGGTCACGTGCCGTGCAAGAAGTCCGTCAGCGAAGAGGCGCTCGAGCCCGGCATCCAGTCCCGAACTCAATCACAGAATTCGTTGATGGATCCGATGTTTTGCTTTCCTTGTCCCACGGTTTGAGTAGCTAACCGGAAGCCCTGGCGCCAGCTAACGCCGCCATCGGCAGGCGTGCCATCGACACGGATCACGAAGAATTTGGTGTGATCCTTCGTCGTGTACAGCTCGGTTAGCCAGAATGCATGATTGCCTGGTTTCCCCGATTCAACGGGCTTTGGCGTCCACTCGCTCAATGCAGACTTCTTACACAGCACATAGCCCGAGGCGATGACTTTTTCCCTCAGAGGCTCGATGTACCTGTAAGCCCCTGGTTCGGACTGAACTTGAAACGTGACGCCTTCACTGGAATCGGATTCACGCATATAAGAGACGCTGGTTGCCTCGGCTGGCAACAAGGCTTCGAACTGATTGTCGCTTTTCGAACAACCCGTCATGGCAACGACGGGAAGCAGAATGAGAGCGGCTATTTCTCGACTTGCGATCATTTTCCAGGGCTGTCCTTGAGGTTTGGATTTCACCGAAGCGTCCATAGCTAGCCAAGAAACGTCGAGTCGGCGTACGACGGTTCCTCACGTCGACAGTTCACGCCAGGCGCCATGGATGGCCACCCGCCAAGGCACACGACCTGACTCCGCCCCCACCAAGGGTGGAATCCAGGCAATGTAATGCAGAAGCTTAAGAATTACCCCATATAGACTCCTGCAACCCTTCGGCCCTACTCTGCGAATCCTGCACAGGTCATTCACACCGTCGGGAGGACGGTGGGAAGACACGGGCCGTGCGCGGTGCTTCACTGGGGGGCCAATGAAGGGAACGCTGCTCATTCTGGACGATGACCGATCCTTTTCGGAGCGAGCCGCCGCGTTCGCCCGGGAGGTCGGTTTCGACGTCAGCGCGGCAGTCAGCATGGTGGACGCGCATTCGGCCGTCGGCCGGCATCGTTTCGACTACGCGCTGATCGATATCGGGCTACCGGATGGTTGCGGGCTCGAGTTGCTGTCCGACGCGCGCCTGGCGACGACGTCGAAGATCGTCATGAGCGGCGATTCCGCCCTGGCAGCCTGGGCAGGCAAAGCGCTGCCCGGCGCCTACGCGTCGCTGTGCAAACCCTTTCGTTTCTCGGCGTTTCGCGCATTGCTCGACGAGAAGAGCGCAGCACCGGTCGGTTCGGACACGCCGGCCCTGCTGGGCGGCTCTGACGCCATGAAGCGCGTCATACGCGACATCCAGGCGGTGTCCCGAAGCCGTTTCCCCGTCCTGATCCACGGAGCGAGCGGCACCGGAAAGGAACTGGCGGTCCGCTTGCTGCACGAAACCAGTGGCCGGACGGGCCGTCTGGTCACGGTCAATTGTGCGGCGCTCGCACCGGATCTTCTGGCCAGCCAGTTGTTCGGCCACCGGCGCGGGAGCTTCACAGGTGCGGTCGATCACCAGACGGGTCTCGTCGAGCAGGCGGAGGGCGGGACGCTTTTCCTCGACGAGATCACGGAAGCCCCGGCGGGTCTGCAGGCGGCGCTGCTGCGATTTCTGGAGTCCGGGGAAATCAGTCCCGTCGGTGCGAGGGAGTCCCGCCTCTCCGATGTGCGTGTCGTCGCGGCGACGAACCTCGAGCCGCGCGCCGCGGTGGCGAGCGGACGGCTCCGCGCCGACCTGTATTTTCGGATCGCGGGCTACGAGATCCGGATGCCTCCCTTGCGCGAACGACCGGAGGATATCGACGTCATCGCCAATGCCATGCTGTCCTCGCTCAACGCGGAATACGGTACGCGGCGGCGCTTTTCGGATCATGCGTTCGACGCCCTCGGCGATTGGCCTTGGGAGGGCAACGTACGCGAGCTTCGCCAGCTGGTGCAGCGCGCCTGGCTTCACGGCGCCGATGTGCTCACGCTGACGACGCCCAGCGGCTACGCATCGACGGCCGCTCACCCCGCGCCGGTACTCCGAACCCTCGACGACATCGAACGGGACGCGATTCTCAAGGCGATGTCGGCTTTCGGCGGCGACCGAACGGCCGCGGCCCGTTCCCTCGGCGTCAGCGCGAAAACGATCTACAACAAGCTCGCACGCTACCGTCGTACCGACGCCTAGCCGCTTCGACCCCTTTTCACCGCGCATCGGCGACAATCAGCCACCTGCTGCCTCAAGGCCGATCCGATGTCCGACCTCCCCCCAACCGATCCGGAAGCCGACCCGAACATACAGGTCAGCACCCTGGACTTTCCGGTGGTGGGATTGGGGACGTCGGCCGGCGGCCTCGCCGCGCTCGGGCAGTTTTTCGAATCCATGCCGCCGATTCCCGGCATGGCGTTCGTCATCGTGATGCACCTGTCGCCCGAGCACGACAGCATCGCCGACCGCATCCTCCAGCGATCCACCAGCATGCGCGTGGTGCAGGTGAACGAAGCGGTGGCGCTGCGAAAGAACGAGATCTACGTCATCTCGCCGCGCAAGGCCCTGTCGATGAGCGATGGGCACCTGCGCCTGACCGATCTTCCGCCGCGGGCCGGCAAGCATGTCGCGATCGACTATTTCTTCCGCACCCTCGCCGAGGTGCATCGCGAGCGCGCGATCGCGGTGATCCTGACCGGCACGGGATCCGATGGGTCCATCGGCATCGCGCGCATCAAGGAGCGTGGCGGCATCACGCTGGCGCAGAACCCCGACGATGCCGAGTACTCGCAGATGCCCCTGTCGGCCATCGCGACCGGCGCCGTCGACATCGTGCTGCCTCTGTCGGATCTTCCGGAGCGGATCCTCGCGCTGACGAGCGAAGCGGCAAGGATTGCCATCCCGAAGGACGCGCTCGCCGACGCCGATGCGGACGGAATGCCAGTCGCCGCGACGGCGTCGCAGATCGACGAGGCCGCCCTGCACGAGATCATGCTGATCCTTCGCACGAAGACGGGCCACGACTTCCGGTCTTACAAGCGGGCCACCGTGCTGCGCCGGATCGAGCGGCGCATGCAGGTCAACGGGCTTTCCGCGCTGGGTGCGTATCGCGACTACCTCAAGGAGCATTCGCACGAACGGCCGGCGTTGCTCAAGGACATGCTGATCAGCGTGACGAACTTCTTCCGGGACAGGGATGCCTTCGATGCGCTCGAGCGCACGGTCATTCCGCAGCTGTTCGAGACGCTCGACGAAAGCGATCGTGTTCGTGCCTGGTGCGCGGGCTGCGCCACCGGCGAGGAAGCCTATTCGATCGCGATGCTCCTTTCCGAAGCGGCCGCGCCGAAGAACGTCGGTGTCCAGGTATTCGGTACGGACATCGATGAAGAAGCGATCGCCTATGCCCGACGCGCCTGCTATCCCCCGGCCGTCGTCACCGACATCATCCCGGCCCGCGTCAACGCGTTCTTCGTTCGCGAGGAGAAGGTCTACCGACTCACGAAGGCCTTGCGGGAACGCGTGATGTTCGCCAGGCACAACGTCATCCAGGATCCGCCGTTTTCGAAGCTGGATCTCATTACCTGCCGCAACCTGCTCATCTATCTCAACCGCGATGTGCAGGCGCATGTCCTCGAGATGTTCCACTTCGCGCTGAAGCCCGGCGGCTATCTCTTCCTGGGTAGTTCGGAATCCGCGGAAGTGTCGTCGAAGTACTTTTCGCCGGTCGACAAAAAGAACCGGATCTACCGCGCGACGCCCGGCGCGCGTTCCGGTCACTACCTGCAGGGCCCGACGAGGCATGTGCCTTCGACGATCCCGACCGGCGTCGTGCAGCAGGAATCGGCGGCCGACCGAAGCAACCGGGATCTCGCCGAGATCCACAGGAAGGCCGTGGAGGAGCAGTTCCCCGCGAGCATCCTCGTGGATCGCGAAGGGCACATCGCCCACATGTCCGGCCGCGCTGGCGATTTTCTCCGCCTGGCGGGTGGCGCACCGTCCTACCAGATCACCGGCCTGATCGCCCCGGAACTGCGCCTCGAGCTACGCACCGCGATGTTCCGGGCGTCGCACGGCGCCGAGCCGGTCCGGTCGGGCGCGGTGGCGTGGCATCGTAACGGCCAGCCGGGCACCGTAAGCATCGAGGTCATTCCCGTGGTGGCGCCTCCCGGCGACGGCTATCAGCTCGTCGTGTTCCGCGAGGGGGATCCCACGGAACGCCCGGCGGGCGGGTCATCGGATCACGAGCAGACCCCGCTGCTCCTGCAGCTGGAAGAAGAACTCCGGCGCACCAAGGAGCAGCTCCAGGCGACGATCGAAGAATCGGAAACGTCGAGCGAGGAGCTGAAAGCCTCCAACGAGGAGCTCCAGTCGATCAACGAGGAGTTGAGATCCGCGACGGAGGAGCTGGAAACCAGCAAGGAAGAACTGCAGTCGGTCAATGAAGAGCTGATCACGGTCAACCACGAGCTGAAGCAGAAGGTCGACGAGACCGCGAAGGTCAACGACGATCTGCAGAATCTGGTGACGTCCACCGACATCGCTACCGTGTTCGTGGATCAGGACATGTGCATCAAGCGATTCACGCCTCGCGCGGCCGACATTTTCCGCCTGATCGCGGCAGACGTCGGCCGATCGCTGCTCGACCTGAACCACAGCCTCGATTATCCGGATCTCGCCGGCGACGCCACCCAGGCCTTTCAGTTCCTGCGCACCATCGAGCGTGAGATCGGGGGTCGCGACGGCCGCTGGTACATCGCCCGCATCCTGCCGTATCGAACGTCCGAGGATCGCATCGAAGGCGCGGTGCTTACCTTCATCGACATCACCCGGCGCCGGGCGGCGGAGGAAGCGGCGCGTAGCAGTGAAGAACGCATGCGCCTGGTGGCGGACAGCGCGACCGACTACGCCTTCATCACGACCACCGCCGAAGGGATGATCACGTCCTGGAGCCGCGGCGCGGAACGCATCTTCGGCTACTCGTCGATCGACGCGATCGGACGGGGCGCCGACGTCATCTTCCCACCGGAGGATCGTGCCTCGGGCGCGTTCCATCGGGAGATGGAGCGCGCATTGTCGGAAGGACGCGCGTCCGAAGACTGCTGGTATCTCCGCGCGAACGGCGAGCGCATCTTCTGCAGCGGGATTACGGTGCCGCTGTCGCAGGGAAACGCCTCCGGGTTCGTCAAGGTGCTGCGAGATGTGACGCTGAGCAAGCATCGCGACAACGCGCGCGAGGATCTCCTCAGTGCGGAAACCGCGTCCCGACAGAAGGCGCAGAGCGCGAACGACCTCAAGGACGAGTTCCTCGCCGTGATGTCGCACGAGCTGAAGCATCCGCTGAACCTGATTCTCATGAACGCGGAGCTCATCGCACGATCCGCCGGTGCGGCCGCGGACGATACGATGCGCACGGCCGCCGAAGCCATCAGCCGAACGGTCGAGAGCCAGGCGCAGATCATCGACGACCTCCTCGACCTGTCGCGCGTGAACACCGGAAAGCTCACGCTGAACATCGGTCCGGTAAACGTCACCGAGTGCATCCGCCGCATCGCCGCGAGCATGGGCGACATGCTCGCGAAGCGTCGCATGGAGCTGCACCTTCGATTGCCAGGCACCGATCTCGTCATCTCCGCCGACGCGACCCGCGTCGAGCAGGTCATCTGGAACCTGCTCAGCAACGCCGCCAAATTCGGACGCGATGGCGGGTCCATCGCGGTGTCGCTCTCCGTCGAACCCGACCACGCGACACTCCAGGTTCGAGACAACGGCGTCGGTATGTCGCCGGAGCTGGCGGGACGCGTCTTCACCATGTTCGAACAAGGTGAGCGGGGGGCACAAAGCGGCGGCCTCGGGATCGGTCTCGCCCTTGTCCGGGAGCTCGTGGAAATGCACGGTGGCACCGTCGAAGCCGCCTCGGACGGACTGGGCAAGGGTTCGCTGTTCACGGTGACCATTCCGCGACGTGCCGTGACGCCCGTGGAGGATGAGAAGACCGAAACGATCCCTGCCGCGTCGACCGTGCTCCGCGGTCGGCACATCCTGATCGTCGACGACTCACTCGAATTGCTGCAACCGTTTTCCCAGCTGCTCACGGCGGAGGGCGCGACGGCGACGGCGGTAAGCAGCGGCGAGGAAGCCCTGGCGCTTATCGGCGAAGGCTCGTTCGATACGCTGCTTTCCGACATCGGCATGCCTGGCATGGACGGGCACGACCTCATACGGAACGTACGGGCCAATCCCGCGACGGCTCACATCCTGGCCATCGCGCTCACGGGTTTTGGCCGTCTGGCCGATCAGCGCAAAGCCCTCGACGCGGGTTTCGACGCCCACCTGAGCAAGCCGGTGTCGATGCGCTCGCTGACGTCCGCGCTTTCGAAGCTCATCGACGCCGCGGGGCGACCGGATCCGGCTGACTGAGGTGGCGGGCAGAGATCGGCAGGACGATCTCCAGAACCACCGTGCCGTCCTCGGGAACGAAGAGCGTGCCGCCGTGACGCGCTGCGATCGCGCGCGCCGTCCACAGGTTCAGCCCGTCGGGCCCCTCGAACGGGGTATCGCGCAGGACCGCCGTCGGGGCATTCTCCTCGTGCACCGACAGGCGAAGCGTCGCTCCCGCGACGACACCGATCATGCGAGGCATCGAAGCGCCCAGCGCCGTCGCCTCGACGACCACGCGACGCATCAAGGCTTCCAGCGCACGCGAAGGCAAGGCCAGCCGCGGGGCATCGCCCTGGTAGCGGATCATCACGCCCGTCTCGCCGAGGTCATCCAGTGCGGCGTCGAGACAAGCGCGTGGGTCGGCATCGACGGCGCCATCTTCAGCCATGTCGGACATCGCCGCGAACACGTCGCGCAGCCTGTGGCCGAAGGTCTCGCAGTCGTTCACCAGTGCGCCCGCGGCGGCCTGAGCCTTCGCCACCTCCCCCTGACGCAGGAGGTGCTCGATGAGCTCCGCCTGTAGCAACAGGCTGCCCAATGGCGTGGTCAGCGCGTGCGCCGCCTCGCGGCGAAACTGGGCATCGCCCAGGGCGATCGAGCCGGCACCGGAGTTCATGGAGGCGATCCTTGAGGGTGACCCGAGCTTAGTGCGCCGGGACGCCGTTACCAAGGATGCCCGGGATACCCGTGGCCGCCGGGATCACTCGCGCTGCAGCGCCCTCCGCACTGGCGCGACCTCACGAACGGCAGGCTCGGGGACATAGCCGTCCACCGTCGTCCATCCGCCCTGTTCATCCTCGATCTTCAGGCGCACGGCGCTGCCGCCGCGGCTTCCCAGGCTGTTCGCCAGCCTGAGTGCATGGCGGAAACACTCTTCCTGGGTCGCGAAGGCGCCCATCCGGTTCTTGCCATGGAACACCTCCCACGGAAACATGCGGTTGGGCTGCGCTAACGGCAGATACAGCGTCTCGCACGCGTTCAGCAGGATGGTCATGCCTTGGAGCAATCAAAAGGCGTGCCATCCGCGCACACCTTGGAATGGCCCGCCCGGGGCGCGTCATGGAAGGCCGACGCGAGCCTGCCCGGAAAAGTTTTCCTCTATCGGCGGAAAGACATGCCTGCCCGCCGCGTGAGCGCGCGCACCGGCAGCCCGATCCGATCCCCGTCGTTCATCTACGTGAAGACGAGTGGCGCAGACGTATGCAAAACGTCTGCGTCGCGCGACGGATGGTATGCGTGCGGCCGGATGCGTGCCGCTCGCATGCGGTGCCGGGCGGTACACCAGGTGCGGCAGGTCCACGCACTCCCGCCCCAGGGGAAGCCAATCGTATGCCGCATGACGTCACCCTCGACCTTCCGTCCATGCGCCATGGCGCACGGCCGGCTTCCTTGCCGACATGAGCGCACGGGGACACGACATACATCCCGACACGCTGGGGCTCGTGTGCGACGGCATCGCACTCAACGAGGCACTGATTTCGGACGATCTGATGGAAGCACGGTTCCTCATCCGGCTCATCGCCGCCGATGCGCTGGCGCTTGGCCTCATGGAGGTTCACGACGCGGCATGCTGGCTCGTGTGCTCGCTAGGGCTGCCGCAGAATCCGCCATCGCCCGATTACCCGGAAGCGGCGTTCGCGTTATCCCTGACGCTGACGGAAGCACAGCACGTCAGCCAGCTCGTCGCGGCGGGGACCCACGTCTAGCGACTGTCCACCACATGTGACGGGTTGCACGGCGCTTTTCTAGCGCCCGGTCCGGATGGCCCACGGCGGCCGCAGGTGTCAGAATCGGCGGTTACTGCCAGCCACCGCTGCGCCGACGGCCACCCGAGACACCGTGAAGACCCCCCAAGCCCTGCCGCCGCTGATCGAAGACGGCGTGATCGACGAAGTGTTGCGTCCGCTCAAGAGCGGCAAGGAAGCGGCGGTGTATGTCGTCCGCAGCGGCGACGACATCCGCTGCGCGAAGGTCTACAAGGACTCGGCGCACCGCAGCTTCCAGCAACGCGTGCAGTATCAGGAAGGTCGCAAGGTCCGCGGCAGCCGCGAGGCGCGTGCGATGGGCAAGGCCACGAAGTACGGGCGC
>Ga0102591_1002050_pt1 | contig 23765 bp, 21 predicted proteins | sample AraplaCol_mCL_r2_2_FD_76860 | JGI IMG/M metagenome (GOLD analysis project Ga0102591, IMG submission 76860) | Arabidopsis root microbial communities from North Carolina, USA - plate scrape MF_Col_mCL_r2 (SPADES assembly) (version 2) | ecosystem: Host-associated > Plants > Roots > Endosphere... | reverse complement strand
CTTTGCGGCATCGGTCGGGGTCTGGTCTTTCTTGCGACGGAAAAAGTCGAACATCGAGGCGGCGTGGGGGAATGCGCGAGAATGCGCACATGCTAGCACCGGCCTTCGCCCGCCCCTGGTGAACACCCTCCGATGAACAAAGTGCCCCGACGCCCCGTCCCGGCCACCACATCCGCAAATGCCGGCAAGGTCCGCATCATCGGCGGCCGCTGGCGCGGTACGAAGCTGGGCGTGCCCGAGGTCGCCGGCCTGCGGCCGACCTCCGACCGCGTTCGCGAAACCTTGTTCAACTGGCTGATGCCGATGCTCCCCGGCGCACGCGTGCTGGACCTGTTCGCCGGCAGCGGGGCGCTGGGGCTGGAGGCGTTGTCGCGCGGCGCGGCGGCGGCGGTGCTGGTCGAACGCGATCCGGCGCTGGCTTCCGCCTTGCGTGCCACCGCCGCGCGATTGCAGGGCGGGGAAGCGGCCACCGTCGCGCAGGCCGATGCGCAGACGTGGCTGGGCTCGCAGACGGAGGGCGCGTTCGACCTGGCCTTCCTCGATCCGCCGTTCGCGGCCGGCTTGTGGGATGCGGTGCTGCCGGGCGTCGCGCGGGTGGTGAAACCCGACGGCTGGCTGTACGTCGAAGCCCCGCACGAGGCCGTATTCGCGCTGCCCGCGAACTGGCGCCTGCATCGCGAAGGGAGCACCCGCGAGGTCCGTTACGCGCTCTATCGGCGGGTCGCGGAAGACGGGCGCCCGCCCGGCGCGGCCACTGTTACACTGCCGGCCGCGCCGGCCAGCCCGGATTCCGGCGCCCATGCCTGACCTTCGAATGACCGCGGCCCGAAACCGAATCGCCGTCTACCCCGGCACCTTCGATCCGATCACCAACGGCCACATCGACCTGGTCGACCGCGCCGCTCCGTTGTTCGAACGCCTGATCATCGGCGTCGCCGAAAGCCCGGCCAAGGGCCCGGCGCTGCCGCTGGCGTTGCGGGTGGAGCTGGCCGAGAAGGCCGTCGCGCACCACGACAACGTCGAAGTGCGCGGCTTCGACTGCCTGCTGGCGCATTTCGTCGCCCAGGTCGGCGCCGGCGTGTTGCTGCGCGGCTTGCGCGCGGTGTCCGACTTCGAATACGAATTCCAGCTGGCGAGCATGAATCGCCATCTGATCCCTGACGTGGAGACGTTGTTCCTGACCCCCGCGGAACAGTACGGCTTCATTTCATCCTCGCTTGTGCGCGAGATCTCCCGCCTCGGCGGCGATGTCTCCGGCTTCGTGCCGCCGGCGGTCGACGCCGCGCTGCAGGCGCAGTGGCAACGCGCTCCACGCTGATCCGGCGCCGCCGGATCGGACGCTTTATCACCACCAACACCCGGAACAAACCGAGGGGAACCCGATGAAGACCACCACCCGTTTGCTGTTGATCGCCTGCCTGTCGATGCCGTTGCTGGCCGCCTGCAACAAGCAGGCAGAAAAGACCGAAGCCGTTGCCGAAGCCGCGCCGACCGCGCCGACCACGAACGACAGCACGGCGTGGGACACGTACCTGACCAAGGTCGTGACGCAGAAGATCGAAGGCGCGACCAACGTCTACCTGTATACGCTGCCCGATCCGGCCGGCGCCAACTTCCAGGGCGAGTACGACCGCCAGCTGGAGAAGGCGCAGGGCGACGTCGCCCGCGGCGGCGTGGAAGGCACGCTGCTGGCGTTCGGCTCGCAGAACTCGGCCAAGTCGGCCGACCTGGCCATCGCCTCGTTCGCCCAGGCCCAGCCGGGCACGATGAAGGGCGTGCGCGTGATGTTCATCGGCGCGCAGGCCGATGCCGACCGCGTCAAGGCGGCCGTCGAGCCGTCGGGCGCAAAGTTCGAGTTTGTTGAAGCCAAGTGACGTTCGGCCCGCGTCCGCATAGCGGACGCGGCTTTGCCGAACGTCATCCCGGCGAAAGCCGGGATCCAGCGGGCCCGCGAAAGCGGGCCCGTGCTTTTTGCGGCACGCCGCGTCGCCGCGTAGCGGCCACGCCTTTGGCCGAACGTCATCCCGGCGAAAGCCGGGATCAAGTGCGGACCCGCGAAAGCGGGCCCGTGCTTTTTGCGACACGTCGCCGCGTCGCCGCCTAGCGACCACGCCTTTGGCCGAACGTCATCCCGGCGAAAGCCGGGATCCAGTGCGGACCCGCGAAAGCGGGCCCGTGCTTTTTGCGACACGTCGCCGCGTCGCCGCATAGCGGCCAGCCTTTGGCCGAACGTGCTTTTTGCGGCACGCCGCGTCGCCGCATAGCGGCCACGCCTTTGGCCGAACGCCATCCCGGCGAAAGCCGGGATCCAGTGCGGGCCGGCGAAAGCGGGCCCGTGCTTTTTGAAGGGAGCGGAAGCGGGTCATCGTGAACGGACACGCATTCGGCCTGGGTCCCGGCGTTCGCCGGGATGACGATGTTGTTGGGGCATTCGCGGGGTAACGGTTCGATAGGCGAAAAAACCAGCACCGCCCCCCGCACCCGCACTCGGCAGAATTCGCCGACCCCATGCCCGAGTGCCCGCAGTGCCCAACGCAGCAGACCAGGACCGCTTCTCGCTCTTCGTCGCGACCCCGTCGTTGCGAGGCACTTTCTGCAAGGCCTACGTGCTCGGCATCGCCGGCGTGCAGAACCATTGCCTCAAGCACGGCCACGAATTCGAACTGCGCGTCGCGCAGGGCATCAGCGCCATCGATACCGCGCGCAACGCGCTGGCCGGCTGGTTCCTGTTCAACTCGGATGCGACCCACATGCTGTTCTGGGACGACGACATGGGCGCCGTCACCGATACCCTGGTGCGCATGTTCGACTACCGCGACCGCGACGTCGTGGCCGCGATCTGCCCGCGCAAGCGCCTGCACATGTCGCAGGTCAAACAGGCCGTGCTCAACCACCCCGAAGTCGACCCGGACCTGCTCCAGAACGTCATCGGCGATTTCAGCGGCATGTTCCAGCCGGCCGATGTCGAATGGGCCACCGACGAACCCATCCGCCTGGACCGCATCGGCACCGGGCTGATGATGATCAGCCGCGCCTGCCTGATGCGCCTGATCGAGTCCGGCGACGCGCCCTGGGTGCCGGAACCGGCGCTCCAGGGCGGACGCATGTACGAGTTCTTCCGCAGCGTGCGCACCGAAACCGGGATCATTGGCGAGGACTTCTACTTCTGCGACCTCGTCCGCGCCCACGGCGGGGGCGTGTGGGGCTGCGCCTGGGTCCGCTCGGTGCACGTCGGGCCGATCGAGGTGATCGGCAACCTCAAGGCCATCTCCAGCCTGGGCATCGGAACACTGTGAACTGTGCCGATCCGGGCCTTCCGGATCGCCCGGCGGCGAGGGCATGAGACAATGCCCGCATGTCCCTGAAGATCAACGAGCTCTGCGTCAATTGCGACGTCTGCGAACCGGCCTGCCCGAACCAGGCCATCGCGCAGGGCGAGACGATCTACGTGATCGATCCGGCGCGCTGCACCGAATGCGTCGGCCACTTCGACGAACCGCAATGCGTGGTCGTCTGTCCGGTGGAATGCATCGATCCCGACCCGGACCATCCCGAAACCGAAGAGCAGCTGCTGGCCAAGCTGGCCGGGCTGCAACAGGAGAGCCCCTGATGCGAAAGACGTTGCGTGTGCTGGCCAGCCGGACCTTCCTGACCGCCAGCCTGTTGTTCCTCGCGACGTCTCCGCTCCAGGCCGCGCCCAAGAGCCCGCCCGTGCCGGCGAAGACCGCCGCGCATCCGCCCGGCGCCGCCATCGCCAGCGCGCACGCGCTCGCCACCGAAGCTGGCATGGACATGATCCGCCAGGGCGGCAACGCGTTCGACGCGGCCGTCGCGGTATCGGCGATGCTCTCGGTGGTCGAGCCGATCAGCTCCGGCATCGGCGGCGGCGGTTTCTTCCTGCTGCATGATGCGAAGACCGGCAAGGACGTTTTCGTCGACGCGCGCGAAACCTCGCCCGAATCGGCCAAGCCGCAGGCCTTCCTCACGCCCGACGGCCAGCTCGACAACGACCGCGCCACCAACGGTCCGTGGTCGGCCGGCATTCCCGGCCTTCCTGCCGCGCTCGTGCACGTCTCGCAGAAGTACGGCCGCCTGCCGCTGAAGACCGCGCTGGCGCCGGCGATCCGTGTCGCGCGCGAGGGCTTCGAGATCTACCCGCGACTGGAACGCGGCTACGCCAGCCGTCGCGAAGTGATGGAGCGCTATCGCGGCACGCGCGAGGTGTTCCTTGCCGACGGCACGCCGCCCAAGGCTGGCGAGATCCTCAAGCAGCCCGATCTTGCGAACACGCTGCAACTGCTCGCCGACAAGGGTTTCGACGGGTTCTACAAGGGCGAGGTGGCGAACAAGCTGCTCGCCGCGGTGAAGGAAGAAGGCGGTCAATGGCGTGCCGAGGAACTGAGCGGCTACCGCGTGAAGGAACGCGAGCCGCTGCACCTGAAGTATCGCGGCTGGGACATCACCACCGCGCCGCCGCCGTCCTCGGGCGGCGTGGCGATCGCGCAGATGCTGCAGATCCTCGCCGGTTGGGACCTGAAAACGCTCGATGAAGCCACGCGCACGCACCTGATCGTCGAATCCATGCGCCGTGCGTTCCGCGATCGCACGATCTACCTGGGCGATCCGGACTTCGTGAAGATGCCGGTCGCGCGCCTGACCAGCGCCGATTACGCCGCTGGCCAGCGCGCCAGCATCCATCCGTCGAAGGCGACGCCGAGCGAATTGCTGTCGGGCCAGCCCGCCCCGCTGGAAGACGACGAGACGACGCACTATTCGATCATCGACGCGCAGGGCAATCGCGTCTCGACCACGCAGACGGTGAACCTGCTGTACGGCTCGGGCCTGGTCGCGCCCGGCACCGGCGTGCTGCTGAACGACGAGATGGACGATTTCGCGCTGCGTCCGGGCACGCCGAATGCGTTCGGCGTGATGGGCTTCGAAGCCAATGCGCCCAAGCCTGGCAAGCGCATGCTCAGCTCGATGACGCCGAGTTTCATGGAGTCGAAGGATCGCCTCGCCGTGCTGGGCGCGCCGGGTGGCAGCCGCATCATCACCGAGGTGCTGATCGGCATCCTCGCCTACGACGACGGGCTGGACGCGCAGCAGGTCGCCGCGAAGCCGCGCATCCACCACCAGTGGATGCCCGACGCGATTTCCGCCGAACAGGGCGCGTTGTCGCCGGAAACGGTGAAGGCGCTGGAAGCGATGGGCCACAAGGTCAACGCGGGCGAGAAGCCGTGGGGCAACCTGCAGACGGTGTCGTGGGACAAGCGGGCCAACACGCTGGAAGGCGGCACGGATCCGCGTAATCCGGTGGGCAAGGCGGATGTGCTGGTGAAGTGACGATCTGGCCCGCGTCCGCAACGCGGAGGCGGTTTTGCCAGATGGTCATCCAGTACATGCGTAGTTGCCGCGACAACACCTTCACCCGTCATCCCGGCGAAGGCCGGGACCCACGCCAAACGCGTATCCGTTCGCCGATCCACGCTCGCCGTCATTCCAGCGAAAGCTGGAACCCCTCGTGATTCTGCGAAGACCATGCGCTACGGGTCTGGGTCGCCGGGATGACGGGTAGGAGGGCGGGATGCGGAGAAGGGGATCGGGATGCGCCACCCACCCCCAAAGTTCCATTCGAATTCAACGTCGCTGGCGCTAAAATCGGACGCGTAACGACGTAACGGTGATGCCATGAAACTCTGGTCCATCCTCGGCAACAGCCAGAAGCTCGACGGCGGTGCGATGTTCGGCAACGCGCCGCGCGCGATGTGGGCCCGGTGGGCCTCGCCCGATGACGAAAACCGCATCGACCTGGCCTGCCGCGCGCTGCTCGCCTCGCCGCTGAACGGCAAGACGGTGCTGTTCGAAACCGGCATCGGCGCGTTCTTCGAGCCCAGGCTGCGCGAACGCTACGGCGTGGTGGAAGACCGCCATGTCCTCGTCGAATCGCTCGCGGCCGCCGGCTTCAAGCCGGAAGACATCGACGTCGTCGTCCTGTCGCACCTGCATTTCGACCACGCCGGCGGCCTGCTCGCACCGTGGAGCGAAGGCGCTGCGCCGACGCTGCTGTTCCCCAACGCGACCTACATCGTCGGGCGCCGCCATTACGAGCGGGCGCTGGAACCGCATGCGCGCGACCGCGCAAGCTTCATTCCCGAACTGCCGGCGCTGCTGGAAGGCACCGGCCGTCTTGAGCTGGTCGATGGCGAATATTCGAAGGCGCTGGGCGACACCGTGCGTTTCCACTACAGCGACGGCCACACGCCGGGGCTGATGCTGGCGGAAATCGTCGGGCCCGATCGCATCGACGGCGAGACGCACGGCGGCGTGGTGTTCTGCGCCGACCTGATTCCGGGTCGTCCGTGGGTGCACGTTCCGATCACGATGGGTTACGACCGCAACGCCGAGCTGCTGATCGACGAGAAGAAGGCGTTCCTCGCCGACAAGCTGCGTCGTAATGTGCATCTGTTCTTCACCCACGATCCGCAATGCGCGCTCGCGCAGGTCGTTCGCGACGAGAAGGGCAAGTTCGGCACCGCGCACGAAGTGCCGGCGCTGCACGCGAGGGCGCTGGCGGCATGAGGTTGCTCCGCGCGGCGTTCGCGCTGTCGCTGTCTTGCGCGCTGGTGGCCGGCGCCGCGACATTCTGGCCAAACGATGCCCGGGCCGACGCCGGCGAGGAACCGATCGGCGTGCCGCAGTCCGGCCATGGATTGCGCGATCGCGATTTCGGCGTGGTGACGCATCAGTTCGGCCTGGATCGACAGGTCGAGATGTACCAGTGGCGCGCCAGCGGCGACGGCTACACGCAGGTGTGGAACTCCGCTCCGATCGATTCCAGCCATTTCACGCCGGGCCATGAAAACCCGCCGGAACTGCCGCTGGAAAGCCGCCGCTGGTGGGCGCAGGACGCGACGCTGGACGATCACCCCATCGACCGCAGCGTGCTGCAGACGCTTGGGCAGTGGCGCGTGTTCCGGCCGAATTTCTCGCGCTTGCCAGCGAACCTTGCGGCGTCGTTCCAGCCCGAAGGCGATGGCCTGGGCAGTGCGGAGAATCCGCTGGAACCGCGCGTGGGCGACCTGCGTATCCACTGGCGCGAACTGCAGTTGCCGCCGCTGGAAGGCAAGGTCGAACTGCGCGACGGCGTGTGGCATCTGGCGCCCGGCGCGGCGCAGGCGGCGCTTACCGCGGCGGGCAAATCCAACGTGGTGGAACTGCCCGACGACCAGGATCGCGCGCTGTTGCCGTGGTTGCTGGGCGGCGCCACTTTCGTCGTGATCGCGGGGTTGATCTGGCGTCGCGTGCGGCGTCGTCGTGAGGCGAAACCGCTTCATTAGCGCGTCGTAGCCCGGGTAAGGCCGTAGGCCGCACCCGGGGACGCAGCGACGTTTCACCAAAAGCCTCATTACGGTGCAACGCGCTGCGGCGCGTTTATCGCCACTGGGACTGAGTTTCCCGGCGGCGCGGTGCGGCCTCCGGCCTTACCCGGGCTACGAAAAACCTACGAAGTGCGAAGCCTCAACGCGTCCCGGTCTTAGCCGGTTCGCCATGCAGGTGCATGAGCGATTCCATCAACTGCTCGTCCGCGCTGGAACACACGCCCAGCAGCACCACTTCCTCGCAGCCGTCGGCGGCGATGTAGGCGTGGCCCATGTTCGAATCGATGTACACCGACTGCCCGGCTTCCAGCACGATCGGGTCGTAGAACTCGGTGTGCACCTCGGCGCGACCTTCCAGGACGTGGATGTATTCCTCGCCCGAGTGGTGCACCAGTTCGCCGAATTCCTCGATGGTCTTCGCACGCACGCGCGTGATCACCGGGATCATGCGCTTGCGGCGCAGTTCGGGGCACAGATAGAAGTAATCGTAGTTGGGCGTGGTGACGCGTACGGCGTCCTCGATGCGCCCGATGCTGCGACGCGCGGTGACCGGCGGTTCCGGCGCGTTGTCATCCTCGGCGAACAGCTCCGACATGCGGATGTTCAAGCGCTGGCTGATCTGCTGCAGCTTGTCGTAGGTAAGCGTGAGGCGGTCGTTCTCGACCTTCGACAGCGTCGACAGCGGAATGCCGCAGCGCTGGCTCATTTCCTTGAGCGTCCAGTCGTTGCGGGCGCGCAGTGCGCGCAGGAGGCTGCCGATGGTCGGGTGCTGCTGTGTCATGCCGATGCGTGCTCCTGCAGGGCCGGCGAGGGGGCGGACCGGCGTCCGGGGCGGGCCAACAGGCCGCCAATGTCGGCAATTCTAGGGGGTGTCCGGACTTGGTTGACAATTTTCCAATCAGGATCATTATCTCCAACGGGGTCAGTTGGTGTCAGGCCGTGCCTGCCGCACGGGGCTGTTTCGCTGGGTGGGGAGTGTTTCCTTGAAGAAAAGTCCGATCAGTGCCGCGCTGCTGTCGCTGGCCATGTCGATGTCCGCGTTCGCGGCGCAGCCCGCCGGCCAGGCGCCGGTGCCGCCGCCGAAGGCGGAACCCGCGCTGCCGCTGCCGGCAGGCGATGCCACCGCGGTCGCGGTACCGGTTCCGGCCAGCAACGAGCGGCTGACCGCCGCGGACCTGGAAGCCTGGGTCGACGGCTTCATGCCGTACGCGCTGGAGCAGACCGACGTCGCAGGTTCTGTCGTCGTCGTCGTGAAGGACGGCAAGGTGCTGTTCCAGAAGGGCTACGGCTATTCGGACCTCGCCACGCGCAAGCCGGTCGATCCGGCACAGACGCTGTTCCGTCCTGGCTCGGTGTCCAAGCTGTTCACCTGGACAGCGGTGATGCAGCTGGTGGAGCAGGGCAAGCTCGACCTCGACAAGGACATCAACACCTATCTCGACTTCAAGGTGCCGCCGTACGACGGCAAGCCGGTCACGCTGCGCAACATCATGACCCACACCTCGGGCATGGAAGAGGTGATCCGCGGGCTCATCGCGAACAACGAAAGCGAGCTCGCGCCGCTGGATGCCACGCTCAAGCACTGGATCCCCGAGCGCATCTACGAGCCGGGCAGCACGCCGGCCTATTCGAACTACGCCACCGCGCTGGCCGGTTACATCGTGCAGCGCGTGTCGGGCGAACCGTTCGAGAAGTACATCGCCAACCACATCTTCGCGCCGCTGCAGATGCAGCACTCCAGCTTCTCGCAGCCGCTGGAGAAGAGCCTGCAGCCGATGGTGTCCAAGGGCTACAAGACCGCGTCCGACGGCAAGGCTCAGCCGTACGAGTACATCAACCTCGCACCGGCCGGCAGCCTCGCCTCGACGGGCGCGGACATGGGCAACTTCATGATCGCGCACCTCAACAACGGCGCGTTCGGTGAAGGCCGCATCCTCAGCGAAGCCACCGCCAAGCAGATGCACGAGACCGGCCAGGATTCGATCAAGCCGCTCAACCGCATGATGCTGGGCTTCTACGAAACCACCACGAACGGCCACCGCGCCATCGCGCACGGCGGCGACACGCAGTGGTTCCACAGCGACCTGCAGCTGTTCCCGGACGACGGCATCGGCATCTTCGTGTCGACCAACAGCGCCGGCAAGGACGGCAGCGCACGCCTGATCCGCGACGGCCTGGTCACCGGTTTCGCCAACCGCTACCTGCCGGGTCCGTCGAATGTCGCCAAGGGCATCGACGAAGCCACCGCGAAGGAACACGCGCAGCTGATGGCCGGTTCGTACAACAGCAGCCGCCGCGCCGATTCCAACTTCATGAACCTGGTCTACATGCTGGGCCAGACCAAGGTCACCGCGAACGAGGACGGCACCATCAGCGTGCCGATGCTCGCCGGCTACAGCGGCGCGCCGAAGAAGTGGCGCGAGATCTCGCCGTTCGTGTGGCAGGACACCGGCAGCGGCGACCGCCTTGCCGCGGATGTCGTCGATGGCCAGGTGGTGCGCTTCAGCGCGGAACCCATCGCCGCGATCATGGTCTTCCAGCGCGCCGCATGGTGGCAGACGCCGGGCGTGTTCCTGACGATGCTGTTCGGCAGCCTCATCGCGCTGCTGTTCACCGTGCTCGCATGGCCGGTGTCGGCGATGGTGCGTCGCCATTACGGCGCGCGTTATCCGCTGGCGGGGGACGACGCGCGTGCGCATCGCTGGGTCCGCATCGCCTCGCTCGCCGTGCTGGTGTCGATGGGCGCGATGATCGGCATGGTCTTCGCGATGATGTCCGACCTGTCGATGATGTCGCCGGCCAGCGACGTGTACGTGATCGCGCTGCGCCTGCTGCTGACGATCGTCCTGCCGCTGGGTGCGCTCATCGCCCTGTGGAATGCGTGGACCGTGCTGCGCAGCCGCCGCTCGTGGTGGGCGAAGCTGTGGAGCGTGGTGCTTGCGGCCTCCTGCCTGGCGCTGCTGTGGATCGGCTTCGCCACGCACCTGATCGGCTTCGGCGCCAACTACTGATCGAACCCACTGCGCGGCGGCAACGCATCGTCCAGATGCAGGCCGCCGCGCACACCAGGGAGCATTGCCGTGAACAAGATCGACCGCATCCAGCTTGGACTGCGGAACGAGGACCTGCGCCTGTCCGCTCCGTTCCGTATCTCCGGACACGTCTTCGAAGTATCGCCGGTGACGCTGGTCACCCTGCGCAAGGGCGAGTGCACCGGTCGCGGGGAAGCGGCCGGCGTGTACTACACGCAGGACACACCGGCGAAAATGCTGCCGGCCATCGAGTACCTGCGCGACGTGTTGCAGGGGGGCATCAGCCGGCACGAACTGCGCGCGCTGCTGCCCGCCGGCGGCGCACGCAATGCGGTGGATTGCGCGTTGTGGGAACTGGAAGCGGCCATCGAAGGCGTACCCGCCTGGCAACTCGCGGGGATGCAGCCACCGAAGCCGCTGCTGACCACGTTCACCGTGGGCGCCGACGATCCGGACGTGATGGCGCAACGCGCCCGCGCCTACACGCACGCACGCGCGATCAAGCTCAAGCTCACCGGCGAGGCCGACCTCGACATCGCGCGCCTGCGTGCGGTGCGCGCGGCGCGGCCGGATGCATGGATCGGCGTGGATGCGAACCAGGGCTACGTGCCCGGCACGCTGTCGCGATTGCTGCCGGCGCTGGTCGATGAAGGCGTATCGCTGCTCGAACAGCCGTGCCGTCGCGGTTTCGAAACCGAGCTCGATGGCGTCGATCGCACCGTGCCGATCGCCGCCGACGAAAGCATCCTCGACCTGGACGAACTCGAAGAACGCGCGCATCTGTTCGACGTGGTCAACATCAAGCTCGACAAATGCGGCGGCCTTACCGAGGGCCTGATGATGGCCGAACGCGCGCGCCAACTCGGCAAACGCGTGATGGTCGGCAACATGGTCGGCACGAGCCTGGCGATGGCACCCGCGTTCCTGCTCGGGCAGTTCTGCGACATCGTCGACCTGGATGGTCCGCTGTTCCTCGATCACGACCGCAAGCCCGGTGTCGTCTACGCAGATGGACACGTCGATTGCCCCGCCAACGTGTGGGGCACGCCGGACGCGGTGACCGCATGAACACCGCCACCGCGCCGCGCCACCCCGCGGGAGCGCGGTGGTTCTTCAACCAGCCGCCGGGGCTGGCGATCCTGTTCCTGACGCAGATGTGGGAGACCTTCTCCTACTTCGGCATGCGCGCGCTGCTGGTCTATTACATGACCAAGCAGCTGCTGATCGGCCAGCAGCAGGCGTCGATGATCTACGGCGTGTATACCGCGACGGTGTACTTCACGCCGATCATCGGCGGCGTCATCGCCGACCGATGGCTGGGGCGGCGACGCGCGGTGATCATCGGCGGCACGATCATGGCGTTCGGCCATTTCCTGATGGCGTCAGAATCGCTGTTCTACTTCGCGCTCGCCGCCATTGCGCTGGGCAACGGCTTGTTCCTGCCGAGCCTGCCGAGCCAGATCGACGGGCTCTACGCGAAGGACGATCCGCGGCGCGGTTCGGCCTACAACTTCTATTACGTCGGATTGAACCTGGGCGGCCTGCTCGCGCCACTGGTGTGCGGCACGCTCGGCGAGGTGTACGGCTGGCACTGGGGCTTCGGCGCGGCCGGCATCGGCATGCTGGGCGGATTGCTGCTGTACGTGTTCGGCCAGCGCTGGCTGCCCGCGGAAGCGCCGCTGCGGGCGACGCGCGACGTCGTTGGCAACGGCGACGCGACACCACGCCATGCATTGCGTCAGCGCGTGATGGCACTGGTCGCGGTGGCGCTGTGCGTGATGCTCTTCCGCGGCGCGTACGAACAGACCGGCAACACGATCGCGCTGTGGGCCGATGCGGGTATCGACCGGCACTTCTTCGGCCTTGTGATTCCGATGACCTGGTTCCAGGCATTGAATCCATTGCTCGTGATCGCCCTGACGCCGCTGCTGGTGGCGCATTGGGTCCGACAGGCACGCCGCGGTCGCGAGCCCACGCCGGCCCGGAAGATGTCGCTGGGTGCGTTCGGCGTGGGCGTGGCGTTCGCGATGCTCGCCTTCGTCGATGCGTCCGCGCACGGGCAGGCGAGCTGGATCTGGCTCGCGCTGTTCTTCCTGGTGCTCACCACCGGCGAGCTGTTCATCCTGCCGATCGGGTTGGGCCTGTTCGCGCGGCTCGCGCCGAAGGGGCATGGCGCGACGACCATCGCCGGCTGGTTCTTCACCTCCTTCGGCGGAAACCTGCTGGCCGGCGCGCTGGGGATGTTGTGGACCTCGATCGGGCCGTCGGCGTTCTTCGGGGCGATGGCGTTGGTCGCGGCGGCCGCGGGGACGCTGCTGAGGTTGCTGGACGGCGCCGTCGGACGCGCGGAAGCGGGAAATGCCCCGCCGGCGACCGCCGATCAGGCGCAGGCCCAATTCGATTGACATGTTTCCAATCAGGATGTTTATATCCTTGTAAGGCGTGAAGGAGCCCGTTATGACTGGTTTTCCCTTCGGTGACAGGCGGCAACGGCCCACGGTGATGGGCGCAGCGGCCGCGCCTTCGCATCCGGTCGCGGGCATCGCCACGCCGGCCGCGCCTTCGAACGACCACATCGATCCGGCCCGGGCGTCCGCCCATGGCCATTCCTACGTCGACATCGCACCCGCTCCAGGCCATTCGCGCCTGGCGCGTCGCGACGTCTTGGGCTGACACAGACCGGTCGCAACCGGCGAACTCTGGGGAGAGGGGAATGCACATGCACGACAAGCGCGATACGGCGATTCGACGTCGACCGCTGGTACATGCGATCGCCGCGACGCTGGCCATCGCGCTGGCCGGTCCGGCGGTGGCGCAGCAGAGCGCGACGCAGGCACCGCAGGACGACGTCGCCGCGGAGCGGTCGATCACCACGCTCGACAACATGGTGGTCACCGCGAACAAACGCGCGGAGAACATCCGCGAAGTCGCCGCGGCCATCACCGTGCTGGGCAGTGAGCAACTGGAGAACATCAACGCGACGCAGATGTCCGACTACGCCAGCTACGTGCCCGGCCTGCAGCTGCAGTCCAACGGCACGCCTGGCCAGACGCAGGTCTCGATGCGCGGCATCGCGGCGATGTCGCCCGGTTCGACCGTGGGCACCTACCTCGACGAAACGCCGGTCGGTTCCAACAGCCTGTACCAGCAGGCGACGCTGTTCTCGCTGGACCTGTTCCCGTACGACATCGAGCGGATCGAAGTGCTGCGCGGCCCGCAGGGCACACTGTACGGCGCCGGCGCGATGGGCGGCCTGATCAAGTACATGACGCGCAAGCCGGACACCTCGCAGACCGAGTTCCGCGTCGGCGGCGGCGTGTCCGATACCGAAGGCGCGGGCGACGTGGGCTACAACTATCGCGTCGGCATGAACGTGCCGCTGGTGCAGGACGCCCTCGCGCTGCGCGTGAGCTACGCCCGCAACGAGATCGCCGGCTACGTCGACAACCTCGTCGACGGCCGCAAGGACATCAACGACGGCGACCAGACCAGCGCACGCGCCGCGCTGGCGTGGGAAAGCGACGTGGTGAACGTGCAGTTCGCCGCGATGCGCCAGGAGATCGACAGCAAGAACAACGGCACGATCGCGCTGGATCCGGTCTCGCACAAACCCATCGCCGGCCTGAGCAACTACATCTACGAGAACGAGCCCTTCATCAAGGACCTCGACCATTACTCGCTCACGGTCGACTGGGACCTCGGGTTCGCGGATTTCGTCTCGGCCACCAGCTACTCCGACACGCATACCTCCATCACCACCGACCAGACGCTGACCTACGGTCCGTTCACCGCGCTGCTGGGCCTTCCGCCGGGCCGGGCGCTGCTGAACTACACGCTGGACCTCAACCAGCTCACGCAGGAATTCCGCCTGACCTCCAAGTCGGGCCAGCCCTTCGAATGGCTGGTGGGCACGTTCTATTCCGATGAGGACGGCGACAACTTCCAAACCGTGCCGATCATGCAGGCCGACGGCTCGCCGATCCCGGGCCTGACGACGCTGGGCGATCTCAACATTCCCAGCACGTACGAGGAAACCGCCGTCTTCGCGAACGGGTCGTACAAGTTCAACGACTGGTTCAAGCTCGGCGCGGGCGTGCGCTTCTCGCGCAACGAACAGCAGTTCTCGCAGAACGTCACCGACGGCATCCTGCTGCCGATCGGCTCCAACTCCAACACCTCCAACGAAGACGTCTTCACCTGGAGCATCACGCCGCAGTTCCAGCTCAGCAAGGACGTGATGGTCTATGCGAAGGCCGCCACCGGCTACCAGCCGGGCGGTCCGAACATCCTCGCGCCTGGCCTGCCGCCGGTGGTCGATTCCTCGATGCTCACCAGCTACGAGATCGGCATGAAGTCCGCCTTCGCCGACAACCGCGTCGTCCTCGACCTCACCGCGTACCAGATCGACTGGGAAGACATCCAGGTGGCCTCGCAGGTCAACGGCATCAGCGGCCTGGTCAACGGTGGCGAGGCGACGAGCCGCGGCATCGAGGCGTCCGCGCTGTTCCGCCCCATCGAAGGCCTCACGCTCGGCCTCAACGCCGCCTACAACGACGCGAAGATCGACGAGGACTTTCCGACGATCATCGTGCCCGCCGGTCCGGCGCAGGTCGAAGTCAACACCGGCCTGAAGAACGACCGCATGCCCTACGTGCCGGACCTGACGTGGTCGCTCACGGCCGACTGGTACGTGCCGATCAACGGCAACTGGAGCGCCAACTTCGGCGGCGGCTTCCGCTGGGTCGACGATCGCACCAACGGCACGACCGAGCGCCAGGTCGTGCGCCTGCTCGATCCGCCGACCGTGCTGGACGAGCAGGTCACCGTGCCGCTGGTGATCGACAGCTACTACGCGCTGGACCTGTACGCCGCGTTCTCCAACGACAACTGGACGCTGCGCGCGTACATGAAGAACGCCACGGACGAACGCGCGTACTCGACGATGAACGACATCACCAACCAGGTCACCGACGAAACGCACCACACCGCGGCATCGCCGATCCAGCCGCGCACCTTCGGCGTGGAAGTCGACTACCGCTTCTGAAAGCCAGGCAGTCGCGGGCGGCCGGTCACGGTCGCCCGCTCGATGCGGCGCGCTCTACTGGGGTCAATCACTTGAAGTCCGACGTTGTCCTGCCGCAACCCTATCTGTTGTTTCTCGGCGACACGACCGAGCCCGGCTACGCGAAAACCGCCTTCGGCCTGCGCGACTGGGCCGGCGAGCGGTGCGTCGGCGAATACGTCATCGAAGGCGCGACCGTCACCACGGGCCTGCCTTCGCTGACGCCCGAACAGGCCGCAGCCTCCGGCGCGAAGGCCATCGTCATCGGTGTCGCGAATTCGGGCGGCTTCATTCCGTCGACGTGGTGGCCTGCGCTGGTGCGCGCGATGGAAGCGGGCCTGGACATCGTCAGCGGCATGCACGCACGCCTTCGCGACATCGACGTGCTGCGCGAAACCGCGCAGCGCCTCGGGCGCCGCCTGATCGACGTGCGCGAACCGCCCGCGAACCTGCCCATCGCCACCGGCAAGCCGCGCAGCGGCAAGCGCCTGCTGACGCTGGGTACCGATTGCGCGCTCGGGAAGAAGTACACCGCGCTCGCGTTGACGCGTGCGATGAACGCACGGGGCGTCGATGCGACGTTCCGCGCGACCGGGCAGACCGGCATCCTGATCGCGGGCGGCGGCATCCCGATGGATGCGGTCGTCGCCGATTTCGCGGCGGGTGCGGCCGAGTTGTTGTCGCCCGACGCCGCGGAAGACCACTGGGACGTGATCGAAGGGCAGGGCTCGCTTTTCCACCCGGCGTATGCGGGCGTGTCGCTCGCGCTGCTGCACGGCAGCCAGCCGGACGTGGTCGTCGTGTGCCATGAGCCTGGGCGCGAGCGCGTGCTCGGTCATCCCGGCTACGCGTTGCCGTCGATCCAGGACACCATCGATCTCGCGCTGCGACTGGGCGCTCGCACGAATCCGGCCATCCGCTGCGGCGGCATCAGCCTCAACACCTCGAAGCTGGACGAAACGGCGGCGCTGCGCGTGCTCGCGCACGAAAGCGATCGCCTGGGTCTTCCGGTCGCCGATCCCATCCGCGGGGGCGAGGCGTTCGATCGCCTCGTCGATTCCTGCCTGTCGTGAACCTTTCCGGAGTAGACACCATGCGCCTGTTCGCACCGGTTCGACTGGCCGCGCTCGCCGCGGCGCTGTGCACGTTGCCCGCATTCGCCGCCCCGCCGGCCGATCTCGATGCGCGCGTGGACGCCGCGATGCGCGAACACGGCGTGCCGGGCATGGCCATCGCCATCGTCGAGAACGGCAAGCCGGTCCTTGCGAAGGGCTATGGCGTACGCAAGCTCGGTTCGTCCGAACGCGTCGATGCCGACACGATCTTCCCCACCGGTTCGACCGGCAAGGCGATCACCGCCGCCGCGCTCGCCGTGCTCGTCGACGACGGCAAGCTCGGCTGGGACGACAAGGTCATCGACCACATGCCATGGTTCCGCATGTACGACCCGTGGGTGACGAACGAGATGACGGTGCGCGACCTGCTCGTGCATCGCAGCGGACTGGGATTGGGTGCGGGCGACCTGATGTTCGTGCCGACCTCCTCGCGCAGCCGCGCCGACACCGTGCGTGCGCTGCGTTACCTCAAGCCCGCCACCAGCTTCCGCAGCGGCTACGCCTACGACAACCTGCTGTACGCCGTGGCGGGGCAGCTGATCGAGGAAGTGAGCGGCAAGACGTGGGAAGTCTTCGTTCGCGAGCGCGTGCTCAAGCCGGCCGGCATGAGCGATTCGGTCACCGAACAGTCGGCGCGTTTCGCGAATCCGAACCGCGCCTGGCCGCATGCGCGTACCAGCGGCGTGATGCGTGGCATGGGCGCGCAGGCGGTGCTCGACGAACGCAAGACGCTCGGCGACAACGGCGCGCCCGCGGGTGGCCTGTCGTCCAGCGCGAACGACATGGCGCACTGGCTGCAGGTGCAGTTGGGTAAAGGCACGTGGACCAGCGACGACGGCAAGCCGGTGAAGGTCTTCAGCGAGGCGCAGTCGAAGCAGATGTGGACGCCGGCGGTGCTCACGCCGACGCCGACGTGGCCGGGCAAGCTCGCCGTCGCGGCGCCGAAGTTCTCGGCGTATGCGCTGGGCTGGAACGTGCGCGATTATCGCGGCGAGAAGATGCTCGACCACGGTGGTGCGGTGTTCGGCGTGCAGGCGTATGTCGCGATGATTCCCGACCGGAACTTCGGTATCGCGGTGCTGATGAATTCCGAGGACACGCAGGCGATGCGCGGCGTCGCGCTGGAGATCATCGACCACGCGCTCGGCCTGCCGGAAACCGACTGGGTCGCCGCGTTCGACGAGTTCATGGACGCGCGCATCGACGGCGGACTGAAGGCGCTGGAAGCGGGCGCGAAGGACAAGCCGGCGACGGGCGGCAAGCCGTCGCTGGCCATCGCGCAGTACGCGGGACGTTACAGCGATCCGTGGTATGGGCCGATTTCGATCGAGCCGGAGAAGGGCGGGTTGCGGGTGGATTTCACCCAGACGCCCGGCATGGCCGGCCGCCTGGAGCATGTGCAGCACGACACCTTCCGCACGGTGTGGGACGACGCGACGATCGAACCGGCGTACATGACCTTCGCGCTGGGCGCGGAAGGCAAGGTCGACCGCATCACGCTGAAGGCCGCCTCGCCGATCGCCGATTTCAGCTACGACTACCAGGACCTGCTGTTCACTCCGCTGAGCGAGTGAGGCGGCCGCTCTTGTAGCCCGGGTAAGCGGAGCGCACCGCGCCTCCATGCAACTCTGTTCCTATGGCGATGAACGCGCCGCAGCGCGTGTTAGCGTTAAAGCGCGACGGCTTTCGTGAACCGGTCGCAGGATCCCGCGCTTCGCTTACCCGGGCTACGGAGCAAGAACACTGCTGACACGACCTGTCAGCACCGCATGCCATCATCGCCGCTCCCACGAAAGGAGCCGTGCCATGTCGATGACCGCGTCCTGCCATTGCGGCGCCACGAAGATTGAAGCCGCGCAAACGCCGACTTCGGCGAAGGAATGCAACTGCACCTTCTGCGCGCGCACCGGCGCGGTGTGGGCGTACTACGCACCGGGCGAGCTGACGTTCCTCTCGCAGAAGGACGAGCGCACGTATTCGGCGCGCGGCATGAACCAGCACCATTTCTGCGGCGTCTGCGGCATGCAGACCTGGGGCGACTCGCCGGACTACGCCTCGGTCTACAACGCCGACGGCACGCCGAAGGAAGGCTTCACCGCCGGCACGATGCCGACACAACGCATCTATGCGGTGAACCTGCGCCTGGTCGACGATCTGGACTGGTCGAAGATCGCCATCGAGAAGATGGATGGGCGCAACAACTGGTGAAGGCGTCCGCCAAGCCCACTCGTAGGATGCGCGGCCGCCTCAGCGTCTCAAGCCAGGCACCCAACGACCCAGCACGGCGACAAGCAACAGGTAAGCGAACAGCAACGCCAGCGCGATCTCGGACGCACTGAGGGGCCTGGCTGGTGCCTTCAAGTAGTACGCCCGGATCGCGTGTTCGATTTCGACGCCGAGGTAAAGCAGCGCCATTCCGGACAGTGAGACGAACGCGAGGCACCAGCGCCAGAGTGGGCGGATGCGCCGTGCCGGCGCCTTCTGGGAGCGCGGCAGGCTGCTTGCCGGCGATGCGTACGGATTGTCTTCCAACGGATTCTCCGTGATGTCGCAAGGATCGGGGCGATGTTTCGCTGCGCTCAACCCATCCCTGTGAATATCGGAGCGGATGACTGGGGCGATCAACCGCCGCCGTGCCGCGTCCCGAAGATCTTGTCCCCGGCATCGCCCAGCCCCGGCAGGATGTAGCCGACGTCGTTGAGGCGGTCATCGACGGACGCGGTGTAGACCTCCACGTCCGGATGCTTCGCCTCCAGCACGCGCAGGCCTTCCGGCGCGGCGACCAGGAACAGGCCCTTGATGCGCTTGCAGCCGGCCGCCTTGAGCATGTCCACCGTCGCGACCAGCGTGCCGCCGGTGGCGAGCATCGGGTCGAGGATGATCGCCGTGCGTTCGTCCATGCGACCGGTGAGTTTCTCGTAGTAGCCCACGGGCTGGAGCGTGCGCTCGTCGCGCTGCAGGCCGACCACACCGACCTTCGCGGCGGGGATCAGTTCAAGCACGCCCGGCAGCATGCCCAGGCCGGCGCGCAGGATCGGCACCAGCGTGACCTTCGCGCCCTTGATGCGGCGCGTCTTCACCGGCCCGGCCCAGCCCTGGACGATGGCCTCCTCGGTCTCCAGGTCCGCCGTCGCCTCGTAGGTCAGCAGCGTGGCGACCTCGGAGGCCAGTTCGCGGAATTCCTTCGTACTGATGTCGCCCACGCGCATCAGGCCGAGTTTGTGCTGCACCAGCGGGTGGCGGACTTCGACGATTTTCATGGCGCACAGCCTATCGCATGCACGCCGGGACCGCCCTCACCCGGCGCGGGTGAGGGCAGGGGACCTCAGAACGAGTACCGCATGATCAGCTGGTACACCGGGCCGGACGATTCGGTTTCCAGTTCGAACTCGTCGTAGTCGCGGTTGAACTGGTCTTCCGCGTTGTCGAACTTGTGGAAGACCTCGTCCTTGTGCGCGTCCAGCAGGTTCGAGCCGGTCAGGCGCAGCGACAGGTTGTCGCCGAAGCGCTTCTCGATGAAGACCTCCAGGTCGCCGTCGTAGGACGTCGTCACCTCTTCCGCCAGCAGGCGCGCGAAGGCGTTGCCCTGGCGGCGATAGCTCGCACCGAACGACATGCCCCAGTCGCGCAGGTCGTGGATGAAGCCGACGTTGTAGACGTACTTGGCCTGGTTGTTGAAGCGGCGCTCGCCGAAGTCGTCCTTCACGTCGCTGTCGAGCCACGAGTAGTTCACGAACAGGCCCGTATCCGGCAGGCCCAGCGCGGTCAGCGGCGTGGACAGGTCGAACTCGATGCCGTACACGCTGCCGTCGCCGACGTTGCGCGCGGTGTAGACGAAGCTGCTCGGATCGAACTCCGGATATCCCGGCGTGGCCGGCGTCGCACCAGGGTTCTCGTCGAGGAATTCTTCCACTTCCTCCTCGTAATCGCCCAGCGCGGTGGAACTCGGCTCGCCCGTGTTGACGACCTCGATCAGGTCCTTCACGTCGCGATAGAACACGTTCACGCCGAACACGCCGCGCGTGCCAAGACGCCGTTCGTAGCCGAAATCCACGCCCCAGGCGCGTTCGGGATCGAGTGTCGGATTGCCCGTGAAGTCGTTGTCGCCGAACTCCTCTTCCAGCGTGAGCGGCAGGATCTGGTCGAAGTTCGGACGACGCACGGTGCGGCCCAGCGAGAACAGCAGGCGGTCGGCGCTGGTGAAATCCCACTTCAGGTGCGCCGACGGCAGCAGCGTGTTGTAGTCGTTGCTGGCCGCGTCGCCATCGAAGGCGACGTCGACATCCGTGGTTTCGTAACGCACGCCCGCTTCCCATGCCAGCGCGCCGACGCTGCCGGTGAACATCAGGTACGGATCGATGCGCTGCTCGTCGATGCGGCTGTCGTTGCGGTCGAACTCGTCGTAGGGCGGCAGCGGCGCGCCTTCCTCGTCGGTGTCCACCTCGCTTACCTGCAGCGTGGTTTCGCGGCGTTTGTCGAGGAAGTCGACGCCGAATTCCATCATCGCCCCGCCGACGCCGCGCTTGTGCGCGAGCTTGAACGAGCCTTCGCTGTCGCGCGTTTCGGTCAGCGTGCGCGTGCCTTCGCGTTCGTCGAACGAGGGCGGCGTGTCGTCGTCATCGAAGCCGTCTTCCTCCTCGGTCGAACGCGTGTCGTCGTCGAAGCGCGCGTAGTCCAGGTCGAACTCGGTGCGGCCGCCGGCCATGTCGAACACGTATTCCACGCCGAGCGACCAGTTGTCCTGCCGGATCGTCTCGACCTGGTCGTTGATCGACAGCAGGTTGTCGCGGCTGGTGCTGGTGGGGTCGTTGTACTCGACCGAATGTTCGGTTTCGGTGCGGTCGGTGCGGACGTAGAAACCATCGACCGACAAGCGGCCCGTGCCGATGTCGCGCGTGTAGGAAAGGTTGGCGGAGTAATCATCGCCGTCGCGCGTGTCGGCCTGGTCCTCGCGGTCGGTGAAATCGCCGCCGGGTTCCTCGAAGCGGTCGCTGCGCTTCTGCTTGGGGTTGTAACGGCCCTGCACGTTGAAACCGCCGAGCAGGCGGCCGCCGCCGACCTCGCCGCTGGCGACCGCGCCGTAGGTCGGCTTGATCTCGCCATCGTCGAAACGCAACGCGCCCAGGCGCACGTACTTGCCGTCGAACTCGTATGCATCGCGCAGCACGATGTTCAGCGCGCCCGCGACCGCATCGCCGGAGCGGTTCGCGCTGGTGCTGCGGATGATCTCGATGCGCTCGACCAGCTCGGCCGGGATGCGGTCGACGAAGAAGGAGCGGTCGTTGCTCGCGCCCGGCACCTTCTTGCCGTTGATGAGGATCTGCGTGTAGCCCGGATCCAGCCCGCGCAGCTGCGCGCCGTCGTATTCCAGCACGTCCGACACGAAGGCCACGCTCGGCACGCGCTTGAGCATGTCGCCGACGGTGAGCGGTTCGAAACGCTGGAAGTATTCCAGGTCGTACGACAGCACGGGCGCCACGGACTCGGTGCGATTGCGGTACGCGATGTCCGCCTGCACGACGACCGAGTCGAGCTGCTTCGGATCGGGCGATGCATCCGCTGGCGCTTCGGCGGCAGCGGCCGAAAAGCTTGCCGGCACCACAAGCGCACACAACAACACCCGCGACATGGTCGCGGCGAGCACGTTACGTTTCATCGATTCTGCATCCCCATGCAATGCGAGTGGCTGGATGCCGGCTGGATCGCCCGGCTAAACGGCGCTTTGTACGCATCGCGGATGGCGGAAATATGACGAACTACTCCGTGGCGCGATGAAATGCGACGGTCACAATCGATGCGTACAAACTCGCGGTTTGTTCATGCGCTTCCAGGGGAAATCATGTCGCTGCGATTTGTCACGCTCGCTTTCGCGTCCTGCCTTGTTGCCTGCTCGACGACGGGCAGCGTCACGAAGCCCGCCGTACAGCACGACCGCGAACCGGACGAAACGATGGAAGTCGATCCGCTGCTTGCGCAGTCGGGCATCGCGCACAAGGTCGTGGCCGAAGCCTTCCTCACCGCGTCCACGCCGGAAGAAAACGTCGATTCGCCCGCGAGCTGGCGCGCGCCGGACGGAAAACGCTGGCTGATCGCGACGGGTAAGGCGAGTGACCGCCTCGTGGTTTACGACGGCGATACCGGCGCGACGCTGCGCACCGTCGGCGGCCCCGGCACCGCGTTGGGGCAGTTGCAACGGCCCAACGGCATCAGCGTGATCGGCGATTACGTGCTGGTCGTCGAACGCGACAACCGTCGCGTGCAGATGTTCCAGCTGCCCGACTTCAAGCCGCTGCTGGTGTTCGGCGCGGAAGATCTCAGACAGCCGTACGGCTTGTGGGTGCGTGCGCAGCGCGACAGTTATGAAGTGATCGTCAGCGACAACTACATGTCGCCGCAGAACGAGGACGCGCCGCCGCCGCTGGCCGAACTCGACAAGCGCTTCAAGCGTTACCAGCTGCGCCGCGTGCCGGGCGGGTGGCAGGCGCGGTTGATGGAAACCTTTGGCGATACCGGCGAAGCGGGCGCGATCCGCATCGCCGAGTCGGTGTTCGGCGACATCGAACACGATCGCCTGCTGCTGGCCGAAGAGGACGTCGCCACCGGCACGCGTCTGCGCGAATACGGGCTGGATGGAAAGTATCGCGGACGCGACATCGGCGCCGACCTGTTCAAGGCGCAGGCCGAAGGCATGGCGCTGTATCGCTGCGAGGGCGGTGCGGGTTACTGGATCGCCACCGACCAGTTCAAGGATCGCAGCCTGTTCCACGTCTTCGATCGCGTGACGCTCGCGCACCTGGGGGCGTTCGCCGGGAACAAGACCGCCAACACCGATGGCGTGTGGCTGGATCAAAGCGGTGACGCGCGTTTCCCGCAGGGCGTGTTCTACGCGGTGGACGACGACCAGGCGGTGGCGGCGTTCGACTGGCGCGACATCGCGCGCGCGTTGTCGTTGCCGGCGTGCAAGGCGAAGTGATCGTGGTGTCGTAGGCCGGGTAAGGCCGTAGGCCGCACCCGGGGAGCGTGTCTACGTCGTCAAGCTCGAGTCTTCGTTGCCCCGGGTGCGGCCTTCGGCCTTACCCGGCTACAAGGACTGCACGGGGGGCAGCAGGCGAAGACGGCGGGTGTGGGGGCACCCGCCGCCTTCGCGGCGGCGTCGGGGGAGGATCAGGCCGCCGCT
>Ga0102591_1002049_pt1 | contig 23774 bp, 23 predicted proteins | sample AraplaCol_mCL_r2_2_FD_76860 | JGI IMG/M metagenome (GOLD analysis project Ga0102591, IMG submission 76860) | Arabidopsis root microbial communities from North Carolina, USA - plate scrape MF_Col_mCL_r2 (SPADES assembly) (version 2) | ecosystem: Host-associated > Plants > Roots > Endosphere... | reverse complement strand
TCCAGGCGTTTGACGATGACGCGGTCATGCAAAGGGCGAAGGTTCATACAAAACTCCTTTTACTCGGTTTATTGACAGTTGTTAGCACTCTCGGCTAACGAGTGCCAACAATTATAGGGACGACACTTTCCCTTTTCAAGCGAATTTCTTTGCGCTCGATCAATCGTTAATTCGATATTAAGGATGTTGTATTGATAACTAGGCGCGCGAAGGCATGGCTGGCAGGGTCAGGCGGAAGCTGGCTTCGCCTGCCGTGCAGTCGGCCAGGCTGAGCTCGCCACCGTGGGCGCGGGCGATTTCCCGGGCCAGGGCGAGGCCCAGGCCAACACCGGAAACGCGGCGGTTGTAGGCGTGGCCGGCGCGATAGAAGCGGTCAAACAGGCGTTCGCGTTGCTCGAAGGCAATGCCGGCCGAGGCGTTGGACACGTCGATTTGCCAGGTATTGCCGCTCAGGCGGCCTTTGATGGCGATCCAACCTTCCGGAACGCCGTATTTGACGGCATTGCTGGCCAGGTTCTGCAGCACCTGGCGCAACAGGTCGGCATCGCCCTCGCTGTCCATGCGCGGCGGCAGGTCCAGGCGCAGCGGACGGTCGGGCGCCATCATGTCCAGGTCGTCGGCCAGTTCACGCAGCATGGGCACCAGGTCCAGCGGCTGCATCGGGATCTGCAGCTGGCCGGCATCGGCACGCGAGAGCATCAGCAGCTTGCGCACCACGTTATCGAGGCGCCGCACCTCATCCAGCATATCGGCCAGCGACTGTTCCAGCTCCGGATTGTCGCCGGCGCGTTCGAAGGCGCGTTCCAGCTCGCCCTGCAGGATCGATACCGGGGTGCGCAATTCATGCGCCGCATCGCCGGAGAAGCGCGCCGACTGCTGGAAGCTGCGGTCCAGGCGGTCCAGCATGTCGTTGAACACCGTGACCAGGCGCTCGAACTCCAGCACCTCTTCGTCGGCCGCAACGCGCTGGCGCATATCGCTGGCGCGGATGCGTTCCATCACGCCGGTCAGATGTTCGATCGGGCGCATGGCTTTACCGGCCAGGTACCACGCCACGCTTGCGACCAGCAGGCATAGCAGGGCGACGATCGCGCCAAAGCGCTTGATGGTGACAATCAGCTGCGCTTCCGACAGCGTCGTATTAACGCCCAACTGCACCAGCACCTTGCCGCGCCGGACCTGGCCTATGCGCCATTGCCGCCCGCCGCCGTAGTAGGTCCGCAGCTCGCGGTCAGTCACTTCCGGCACAAGCAGGGAAGCCGGCCAGTTGGGGCTCTGGTAAATCGTGCCTCGCTGGTCGTCGACCGCGCGCATGATGGCGAATTTCTCGTCGTCGCCCTCGGGAGCGAAGCCGCTGAAGCTGGCGTTCAGGTGGGCGTCGATGGCAGGCCACAGCGGCACCGGCGATGCGCCAAAGCCCGGCCCCGCCAGTTGCGCCACCATGATGCGGTCGATGATGGCCGCGCGCCGGTTCAGCAAGGTCAGCGAGGCGACGATGAACAGCACGATCACGACCGCCATGGCCAGGCCGCCCGTTGTCAGCGCCACGCGCAGGCGGAAGGAACGGATGAAAGGGCGGCGCGCCGCTGTCATGCTTCGCCGTCCGGCTTGCGCAGGCGGTAGCCAACGCCACGCACCGCCTCAATGGCGACATGCTCGGGCAGGGCGAGCTTCTTGCGCAGGCGCTGGATGCAGACGTCCACCATATTCGTTTGCGGGTCGAAGTCGTAGCCCCACACGTGCTCCAGGATCTGGGTGCGCGTGTAGACCCGGCCCGGCGCGCGCATCAGGTATTCCATCAGGTTGAATTCGCGGCTGGTGAGTTCGACTTCGCGGCCATCGAGGTGGGCCACCCGCGCCAGGCGGTCCAGCTTGAGCGGGCCGGCGGTCAGCACGTTCTGCCGTTCACCGCTCACGCGCCGCCGCAGCGCATGGATGCGCGCCACCAGTTCTTCCATATAGAAGGGCTTGGCCAGGTAATCGTCGGCGCCCAGGTTCAGGCCTTGCAGGCGGTCGTCCAGTTCATTGCGCGCGGTCAGCAGGATCACGGGCGTGTCGCGGCCATCGCGGCGCAGGGCTTTCAGGATGGCCAGGCCGTCGCGGCCCGGCACCATGATGTCGAGCAGGATGATGTCGTACTGGCGTGACAAGGCGTAGTCATAGCCCAGGTTCCCATCTTCGCAATGGTCCACAAGGAAGCCTTGTTCGCGCAATCCGCTGCACACAAAGCTGGCTATTCGCTGTTCGTCTTCTACCAGTAGGGCTTTCATCCCCGGCATTCTTCCAGAAATGCAAAAGGGGAGTCAATGCAGACGTCGCCCGATTACAGATTTGTAATTCAAGCGTGGCCTGTCCCGTCATCTTCGCTTGCTGTAATAGAGGTGTTGATATACGGGAGAGCGGCCATGAGCATTGGCATCTGGTTCAGGGAACTTGGCAATGACCTGGCCGACATCGGCGGCGCATTCAAGGACGTCTGCATCGACATTGCGGCGGCAGCCAGGAAGATTACTGGGCGGGGCTCCAAATAGGCTACAATCCCAGGCATGTCTAACACCAAGTTGACCGTGCAATCGTGCGGCCCTATAGTTTCTGGATGATCGCAGACTATCAAGAACTTTCCGACAAAATCGACCGCCTCGCGGAGCTCGCGCATACCTTGCGTCGCGAGAATGCCCAGTTGCGCCAGGCCAATGCAGCGCTGGTGGCCGATAACCTTGAATACCAACGCCGCCTGGGCGAAGCACATGGGCGCGTGATGGCGCTGCTGGAAAAGATCCCGGCCGCCGAAGCAGACACCCCTGAGGATGCACGATGATCCATGTCGACGTGACCATCATGGGCCAGCCGTACAAGCTGGCCTGCAAGGCCGACGAAGAACGCGCGCTGCGCGAAGCGGCCAACCTGCTCGATAAAAAGATGAGCGCGATCCGCGACGCCGGCAAGATCAAGGGCAATGACCGCATCGCCGTGATGGCGGCTCTGGGCATGGCGGCTGAATTTTTGGCATCGAAAACGGCCAACGGCGGCCCGTCCATGCTGGAAGTGCAGGAGAAGCTGGGCGCCATGCACAAGGTGCTCGACAATGCACTGACCCCGCAGGAAAATCTGTTCTAATAATTGTCTTAAAGGCCTTTCCCGGAAAACGTTTGAGGAGTAAACTTCGTGTCACCCTGCGGTGTTCGAGATTTGCCATATATTCCTTGAACCATTTACATGCACCGGTTGCGGAAATTTGTTTGACGGGCGTGAGCGTCACTAGTCTGATGAACCCGAAGTTGAACTAACTGCAACCACCTTGAACCGTAAGGTTCGGGATGCCGGCATAACGGCACAGGCGGGGCCTCATTCCATACGAAAGCGGTTGCATGCACTCCAAGGTGCGCAACCGTTTTTTTACGTCCAGAGGAGCGCCATGCAATATTGGTTGATGAAGTCCGAGCCCGATGAAGTCAGCATTGACGATGTCATGTCCGCCAAGGGCAAGACCGTGCCCTGGTTCGGCGTGCGCAACTACCAGGCCCGCAATTTCATGCGCGATGCGATGCAGGTCGGCGACGGCGTGCTGTTCTACCATTCCTCCTGCCCGGAGCCGGGCATTGCCGGCATCGCGGAAGTGGTGAGCGGCCCTTATCCGGACGCCACCCAGTTCGATCCCAAGAGCCACTACTACGACGCCAAAGCGACGCAGGAGCAGCCGCGCTGGATTTCCGTCGACGTGAAGGGCGTACGCAAAACGCGCCTGCTGCCGCTGGCCGAAATGCGCACCCTGCCGCAGCTGGAAGACATGGTAGTGCTGCAAAAAGGCAGCCGCCTGTCGATCACGCCGGTCACGCCGGCGCAATGGAAGCATGTCATGGCGCTGCTGAAAGGCGATTGATGGATTGGAGTCTGATCGCCGTCCTGCTGCTGATGGGAGCCGGGGGCGGTTTTGCAGCGGGCTTGCTGGGCATTGGCGGCGGTATGGTGCTGGTGCCCTTTATCACCATGATCTTCACGGCCAAGGGCTTTGCACCGCAGCTGGTGGTGCATATAGCGATTGCGACGTCGCTGGCGACCATCATGTTTACTTCCCTGGCTTCTGTGCGGGCGCACCACAAGCACGGCGCGGTGCAGTGGCGCATCGTGGCGCTGCTGTCGCCGGGCATCATGATCGGATCGTGGATTGGACCATGGATCGGCAAGCAGATGAATACTTCCGCGCTGTCGCTGCTGTTCGCCGTTTTCGTCGCATTTTCGGCGGCGCAGATGCTGCGCAATAAGAAGCCGGCGGCGGGGCGCGAGCTGCCGGGCGCGCCGGGCATGTTCGCGGCGGGCGGTGTGATAGGCACCGTGGCGGGACTGGTCGGCGCCGGTGGCGGCTTTATCTCGGTGCCGTTCATGGCGTGGTGTAATGTGCGGATTCACCAGGCGGTGGCCACCAGCGCGGCACTGGGCTTCCCGATCGCGTTGTCGGGCACCTTGTCGAATATCTATTACGGCTGGGCGGAGCCGGGTTTGCCGCAGTACTCGCTGGGCTTTGTTTATCTGCCAGCGCTGGTGGTGATCGTGGCGGCCAGTGTGATGCTGGCGCCTTTCGGTGCGCGCATGGCGCACAAGATGGATGTGGCGACGCTCAAGCGCGCCTTTGCCGTGGTGCTTTTTGCACTGGCGGCGTATATGTTCTACCACGCGTTCGCGTAAGCGGCGGCGTTGCACGGAGGTAGCGATGCAGGATGGAAGGGTTGGATGCTGGGCGCTGTTCAAGGTCTTTTCCCATATGGCGATGCAGGGCTTTGGCGGGGTGCTGCCCTTCGCCTACCGTCATCTGGTCGAACGCACGCAATGGCTGACGGCTGCTGAATTCGGGGAGCTTCTCAGCATCGCGCAGCTGCTGCCGGGACCCACCATCTGCAACCTCTCCGTAATGGTCGGCCAGCGCTATGCCGGCGTGGCCGGCGGATTCTCCGCGTTGGCGGGGCTGTTGCTCGGTCCATTCTTCATCGTCATTGCACTCGGCGCCGCCTACCAGGGCCTGGCGCACCATCCCATATTCGTCAACGCGATGCGCGGCATGGCGGCAGCAGCATCGGGGCTGATCCTCGCCACTGCGGTCAAGCTGGCGGTTGGCATGCTTCGTGGCTCGGGGCAGGGCGCCAGGCGCGTCGTGCAGATCGCGCTGCTGGTGGCGGCTTTCGTTGGTCTTGGCATCGCCAAAGTCGGGTTGATCACCGTGGTCGCCACGCTGGTGCCGATCGGCTTCCTGCTGTTTGCCTTCGTCTGGAGGAAGCCATGAACGACGACGTCAAACTGGGCGGGCTGGCATGGCATCTGGCGGTGCTGTCGCTGACGGCAATCGGCGGCGGCGTGGTGCTGGTCGCGCCCGATGTGCACCATTACGTCTCGGTGCAGAACCACTGGCTGACGGACGAGCAATTCGCCGCCATGTATGCGCTGGCGCAGGCGGCGCCGGGCCCGAACCTGCTGTTCGTCACGCTGATCGGCTGGATGATCAAGGGGTGGCTGGGCGCCGTCGTGGTGACGCTGGCGGCGATCGTCCCGTCAAGTTGCCTGGTGCTGGCGCTGGGATCGGTGATCAACCGCCATGGCGGCGGGAAGGGGCGTTGGGCTGGCGCCCTGCGAGACGCGCTGGCGCCGCTAGCGGCCGGCATGCTGGCCGGCGCAGCCTGGACTTTCCTGAGTGTGGCCGGCGCCGGATGGCGCGGCATTGTGCTGGCGCTGGCCGCCGCAGCGGCGGCCTATGCGACCAAATTGAATCCCTTGTGGCTGATCGCCTTAGGCGCGCTGGCCGGAGCTATTGGGCTGGTTTGAGCGGTATGCCCAAACCAGCATGATGATGGCGCCGATGATCATCGGCAGCGACAGCATCTGGCCGGAGGTGATCGGCAGACCGGCCACGTGGATTTCCCAGTCCGGGGTACGGAACCACTCGGTGAAGAAACGCGCGCAGCCGTACAGCAGGACATACATCGCGCCGACCGCCAGGCGCGGGCGAGCCTTGCGTGCGAACGGCCAGATGATGCAGAACACCAGGATGCCATCGACCAGCATCTGGTAGATCGCGGATGGGTGGCGCGGCATCATGTCCACGTTTGGATAAATCATTGCCCATGGCAGGTTAGGATCGCTGACCACGCGGCCCGGCAATTCGGCGTTGATGAAATTACCCATGCGGCCTGCGGCATAGCCAAGCGGCACCAGCGGGGCGATGAAGTCGTACACATCCAGCAGGTTGCGCTTGCGTTTGTGCGCCCACAGCGCCATGCCGATCAACACGCCAAGGAAGCCGCCGTGATAGCTCATGCCGCCTTCCCATACCTTGAAGATGCGCAGTGGCGTGAGCAGCATTTCCGGCTGGTAGAAGAACACTTCGCCCAGGCGGCCGCCGACGATCACGCCCAGCATGCCGTAGAACAGCATGTCGTCCAGGTCTTCCTTGGTCCAGCCTTGCGCGGCGATGTGCGGCTGCTTGATGCGTACGCGGCCCAGCGCGATGAACATGGTGAAGGCCAGAACGTACATCAGGCCATACCAGTGGATATTGACCGGCCCGACGCCGAAGAATGGCCCGATGCTTAAAGCGATCGGATTGGGCATTGGATGCATTAAAGCTGGCATCAGATTCTCTTTCTCATTAATTCCAAAAAGCCCCGCAGCACGGGCGAGGCATTGTCGCGCCGCCAGGCCAGGCCGGTTTCCACCAGCGGCGTGTTCTGGACCAGGGGCAGGTATTCCACGCCCGGCCGGCGCAAATTCGACACGGATTGTGGCACAAGTGCCAATCCCATGCCAGCCGATACAAGGCTGACAATGGTCTGCATCTGGATCGCTTCCTGGCCCACTTCCGGGGTAATGCCGGCCTCACGGAAGACGGACAGGATGGCGTCGTACAGCCCCGGCGAGATATGGCGCGGGAAAATGATCAGCGGGATGCCGGCCAGCTTGCGCAAATCGGCGGCTTTGGCGCGGGCCAGCGCCGGCAGGCCGGCTGGCGCGGCCAGGACCAGCGGTTCGCGCAGCACAGGAAGGTAATCAAGGTCCTGGCGCGCGCGGTCGGGCAGTGGAGGGATGAGCAGGCCGGCATCGACCCGGCCTTCCAGCAAATCCTCCAGCTGCAAATCGGACGTGGCCTCCTTCAGCGTGATTTCCACTTGCGGATATTCGGCGCGGTAGGCGCGCAGGGTGGGCGGCAGCACGCTGTAATCGGCGGAGGACACGAAGGCCAGCGACAAGCGCCCGCTGGCGCCCGTGGCAGCGCGCTGCACCAGCTCCGCCAGCCCTGCCGACTGTTCGAGCAGGCGGCGCGCTTCCGGCAGCAAGGCCGCCCCGGCCGCCGTCAGCGCCACGCCGCGCCGGTTGCGCTCAAATAAAGGTGCCCCCAGCATTTCCTCTAAAGCCATGATGGTCTGCGACAGTGGAGGCTGGGTCATATGCAGGCGCCGCGCGGCGCGGCCGAAATGCAGCTCCTCGGCGACGGTTGCGAAGTAGCGCAGCTGGCGAAGTTCGATATTCATTCGCAAAGCATATCACAGCAGTGGTTATCATATATTTGACAACTTGCCAGGGGCAAGGCAACCTTAGACTCTTACTGAGGAGACCCCACCATGCCGCAATACCGTTCCTACACCACCACCCAAGGCCGCAATATGGCAGGCGCTCGCGCCCTGTGGCGCGCCACCGGCATGAAAGATGGCGATTTCAATAAACCGATCATCGCCGTGGTCAATTCCTTCACCCAATTCGTCCCGGGCCACGTCCACCTGAAGGACCTGGGCCAGCTGGTTGCACGCGAAATCGAAGCATCCGGCGGCGTTGCCAAGGAATTCAACACCATTGCGGTGGACGACGGCATCGCCATGGGCCACGGCGGCATGCTGTACTCGCTGCCGTCGCGCGACCTGATCGCCGACTCCGTGGAATACATGGTCAACGCGCACTGCGCCGACGCCATGGTTTGCATCTCCAACTGCGACAAGATCACGCCCGGCATGCTGATGGCTGCCATGCGCCTGAACATTCCAGCGGTCTTCGTCTCCGGCGGCCCGATGGAAGCGGGCAAAGTGATCAAGGCCGTCAACGGCGGCGAGAAAATCATCAAGCTGGACCTGGTCGACGCCATGATCAAGGCCGGCGACAGCAGCGTCTCCGACGCCGACGTGGCGGAGATCGAGCGCTCCGCCTGCCCGACCTGCGGCTCCTGCTCCGGCATGTTTACCGCCAACTCGATGAACTGCCTGACCGAAGCGCTGGGCCTGTCCCTGCCAGGCAACGGCACCATCGTCGCCACCCACAGCGACCGTAAGGAACTGTTCCTGCGCGCCGGCCGCCTGATCGTCGAGATCACCAAGCGCCACTACGAGCAGGATGACTACAGCGTGCTGCCGCGCTCGATCGCCACCAAGGAAGCATTTGAAAACGCGATGGCGCTGGATGTCTCGATGGGCGGCTCCACCAACACCGTGCTGCACCTGCTGGCCGCGGCGCACGAAGCGCAAGTGCCGTTCGCCATGGCAGACATTGACCGCATTTCGCGCAAAGTGCCATGCCTGTGCAAGGTCGCACCGATGACCGACAAGTTCCACATCGAAGACGTGCACCGCGCCGGCGGCATCATTTCCATTCTCGGCGAACTGGCGCGCGCCGGACTGCTGGACACCACCCAGCACACGGTACACAGCCCGACCATGGGCGACGCCATTGAGAAATACGACATCAAGCGCAGCGATGACGCCGCCGTGCACCAGCTCTTCCGCGCAGCGCCGGGCGGCGTACCGACCCAAGTGGCGTTCTCGCAATCTGAACGCTATGCCTCGTCGGACCTGGACCGCAGCACCGGCTGTATCCGCGACCTGGAGCACGCATACTCGAAAGACGGCGGCCTCGCGGTCCTGTACGGGAATATCGCCGAAAAGGGCTGTATCGTGAAAACCGCCGGTGTGGATGAATCGATCCTGAAATTCAGCGGCAAGGCGCGCGTGTTCGAAAGCCAGGACGCGGCAGTGGAAGGCATTCTGGGCGACACCGTGCACGAAGGCGACGTTGTGATCATCCGCTACGAAGGCCCGAAAGGCGGCCCTGGCATGCAGGAAATGCTGTACCCGACTTCGTACATCAAATCGAAGGGCCTGGGCAAAGCCTGCGCGCTGTTCACGGACGGCCGTTTCTCGGGCGGCTCATCGGGCCTGGTGATTGGCCACGCCTCGCCGGAAGCAGCGGAAGGCGGCGCCATCGGCCTGGTGGAAGAAGGGGATATGATCGACATCGACATCCCGTCGCGCAGGATCAACCTGCGCGTGACGCCGGAAGTGCTGGCAGCGCGCCGCGCAGCAATGGAAGCACGCGGCGCGGATGCATGGAAGCCGGTCAACCGCGAGCGCTACGTATCGCAAGCACTGCAAGCCTACGCCGCGCTGACCACGTCCGCCGACCGCGGCGCCGTGCGCGACTTGTCGCAGCTGAAGCGCTGATTTGAAAGTCGGGGTCAGGTCGAGCAATCGGACACGGGCCCAGCTGTAGGCGATGCCTACAGCTGGGCCCGTGTCCGATTGCTCGACCTGACCCCGACTTTCATTTACGCTTCTGGAGGTCTTCGAAGCTTTTCTTGACGCGATCTTTGCGGCGTTGTTCGTCAACGTTGTGGGCCTTGCGTTTGTCGAGGCCCAGCATCGGCTCGACGAATTCGAACCAGGCGAAGGCAACGCCCATCACCGCAACGATCCACCACCACGACAGGTCGGCGAACTTCCAGACTTCAAAGTACTTCAGCGCCACGAGGGCGATTATCAATAGAATAATGGGCATGGAACACTCCTTGGTATTCCATCATAGCAATATCCAGCTATCGGTCAACCCATAAGTCGAAGCGTGCGTTGTGGAGTAGAATTGTGTCAGTTTTTTTCTTGGAGATGAAAAAATGAAACGTTCCCTGATGGTTGGTGTCCTGGTCGCCGCAGCTTTCTCGTCGCAGGCCGCTTTCGCAAATGCTGACCTGGCCAAGGCCAAGAACTGCATGGGTTGCCACGCAGTCGCCACCAAGCTGGTTGGCCCGGCATACAAGGATGTCGCCGCCAAATACGCTGGCCAGAAAGATGCCGAAGCCAAGCTGGTGCAGAAAGTGATGAAGGGCGGTTCCGGCGTGTGGGGCGCAGTCCCAATGCCAGCCAACCCACAGGTGACCGAGGCGGAAGCCAAGACCCTGGTGAAATGGGTCCTGTCCCAGAAATGATTTGAAAAAGGGGACGTACCCCTTTTTTAAACGGGAAAATGGGGACGTACCCTTATAAAAAAGGGGTACGTCCCCTTTTTTATTTGATGACCTCGATGCGGGTTTTCTTGTCGGCTTTGTAGCCGAACAGTGTCAGCGCGCCGTCTTTGATGTCGCCCTTGGCGTCGAAGGCAATCGTGCCGCTGACGCCGTCGTGCTTGACCTTCTTCAGGAAGGGCAGGTATTTGGCCGGGTCGGCTGACTTGGCATCTGCCATGGCGTGGGCAATCGCCATCGTTGCGTCGTAGGCGTACGGTGCGTAGACCTGCACTTCAATGCCGTAGCGCTTCTTGAAGCGGGCGGCGAATTCGTCCAGCTTTTTTTCCTGTTCCGGCGTGACGCCGCCGGCTTCCGCGCATACGACGATGTCGTCGGCGCCGCCCGACAGCTTGGGCAGCGCTTCGGTGCAGATGCCGTCGCCGCCCATCAGCTTGGCTTTGATGCCGAGTTGCTTCATCTGGCGCAGCAGCGGGCCGCCTACCGAGTCCATGCCGCCGAAGAACACCAGGTCTGGGTTCTTGGATCGGATGCTGGTGAGGATGGCGTTGAAGTCGGATGCCTTGTCGGTGGTGAATTGCTTGTCCACGATCTGTACACCGGCGCCTTTCTTGGCTTCCTTCAGGAACTCGGTGGCGACGCCCTGGCCATAGGCGGTGCGGTCGTCGATCACGGCGATGCGCTTGGCGCCCAGTTTTTGCGTGGCGTACTTGCCCAGCGAGCTGCCCAGTTTGAGATCGTTCGATACCACGCGGAAGGTGGTGTTGAAGCCCTGGTTGGTGTACACCGGGCTGGTGGACGATGCGGAAATCTGCGGAATGCCTGCGTCGTAATAGATCTTTGAGGCCGGAATGGTGGTGCCGGAATTCTGGTGGCCGATCACGCCCTGTACTTTGGCGTCGACCAGTTTCTGCGCGGCCGAGGTGCCCTGTTTGGGATCGCCGGCGTCGTCTTCTGACACCATCTCGAACTTGACCGCCTTGCCGTTGATCTTGAATCCTTTGGCGTTCAATTCTTCCACCGCCATGCGCACGCCGCTCTGGTTGTCCTTGCCCAGGTGGGCGGACTGGCCGGACAGCGGGCCGACATAGCCGATCTTGACCACTTCCTGGGCGCTCGCGGCGCCAGCAAAGGCCAGGGCGATGGCTGTGATGATGGTTTTGGTTTGCATTGCACTTTCTCCTGAAACGAAAAGGGCCGCCATGCTGGTTGGCGGCCCACGGGCTCCCCCCCCGATATTCTCGCGTGTTACTTCACGACTTCCATCTTGGTCTTGACGCCGCCCTTATAGGTGAACAGGGTCAGCGCGCCGTCCTTGATGTCGCCGTATTGGTCGAATTCAACCAGGCCGGTGACGCCCTGGTGCTTGATCTTGGCCAGCACCGGCAGGTATTTGGCCGGTTCGGACGAATTGGCTTTTTCCATCGCATCGGCCATGGTCATGATGGCGTCGTACACGTATGGTGCATACAGCTGCACTTCCTGGCCGTACTTCTTCTTGTAGCGGGCGCGGAAGTCGTCCATGTTCTTCTGCATTTCGGCCGTTACGCCGCCGGCTTCGGCACAGGTGACCACGCCGTCGGCGGCTGCGCCGGCGGACAGGCGGTACAGCGCGTCGGTACACACGCCGTCGCCGCCCATGAATTTGGCGTTGATGCCCAGGGCCTTCATCTGGCGCAGCAGCGGACCGCCTACCGAGTCCATGCCGCCGAAGAAGACCAGGTCCGGGTTCTTCGACTTGATATTGGTCAGGATGGCGTTGAAGTCGGTGGCGTTGGCGTTGGTGAATTCCTTGCCGACCACTTGCACGCCTGGCAGGGCTTTCTTGGCGCCTTTGACGAATTCGTCGGCGACGCCCTGGCCGTAGGCGGTGCGGTCGTCGATCACGGCGATCTTCTTGGCGCCCAGCTTTTGTACGGCGTATGCGCCCAGGGTGCCGCCCAGCTTATTGTCGTTGGCGACCACGCGGAAGGCGGTATTGAATTTCTGCTTGGTGTACACCGGCGAGGTGGCGGCTGGCGAAATCTGCGGGATGCCGGCATCAAAGTAAATCTTGGAGGCCGGGATGGTGGTGCCGGAGTTCAGGTGGCCGATCACGCCCTGTACCTTGGCGTCCACCAGTTTTTGCGCGGCGGTGGTGCCCTGTTTAGGGTCGCCGCCGTCGTCTTCGAACTGGACGACGAATTTGACGGGCTTGCCGCCAATCTTGACGCCTTTGGCTGCCAGGTCTTCGACGGCCATTTTTGCGCCGTTTTCCATGTCCTTGCCGAGGTGGGAATTAGGGCCCGAAACCGGCGACACGTGGCCGATCTTGATGGTGTCCTGGGCGTAGGCTCCGCCGGCAAATGCCAGGGCGAGGGCGGCGGAAATGAACTTGGTCTTGAACTGCATCGGGGTCTCCAGTCAAATATTCATGTACGCCAGAGAAAATACAGCAAAAAACCCGAATGGCAAAGAGGGAATTATTTCCGGCGTGTGGAGTTGGCTTGCAGGTGGGTGATTTCCTGTTGCACTGCGCGGGTGACGATCTTGCCGATGGTATCGTGCAGGCCCTCGCGGATTTCCAGGGTCAATGCGTGCAGGGCGTGGTCCAGGACTTCGCCTATGCTGTCCTTGATGCGCTGCTCCAGCACGAAATCGACGCGGTTCGACAGTTGGTGCAGCACGCGTTCGGAGAGGCGGCGTTCCAGCGCTTCCCACGCTTCATCGTCATCCGGCGCCGGCAGGGAAGGGGACGGCTCGGCAACGACTTGTTCGGCGGCAGGGGCTGGCGCCGGCGCCTCGTCTTGCATGATTTCGGTCAGGACCGGGATGCTGGCGTCAAAAGCCTGGTTCATGAATTACTTACCTACCGTGAGATGTTTGAGCGGGAAATCCTGCCGCTTGTAGGCAGCATAACGCAGGCGGCCCGCTGCCGCATCTTCTTCGTCGGCGGAGATCACTTCGATCAGTCGCGGAAATGCCTCAAACTGGGCCGGCGCGCGGCGCGACAGGTTGACCAGTAAGCCCGCTTCCGGCAGTTCGGTGGCGTCGCTGTCGGCCAGTACGATGGCGGAATCTGGCGCCAGCGGATCGTTGACGTGGGCGTGCGGCAGGAAATCGGTGGCGGAAAAGGTCCACAGTGCGCGGTCCAGTTCCGCCAGCTGGGCCGCATCCTCGGTCATGACGACGATGCGGGGCGTGCTGGCCCAAGCCTTGCGCAGCAAGCGGCAGGCATAAGCTACCTTGTCCGGCACGCCGCTGTGGAAATCAATCTGCGTCATCGATTAAAAACGGAAGTCTGGCGGGGCGTTCTTCGGCGTGTCTCGTTCACGGCGAGCTTCTTCTTCGGCCGCAGCGGCGCGGTCGGATTCGGCCTTGGCGCGTGCCAGTTCGCCGGCGCTTGGCGCTTTTGGTGGCGCGGCGGACGTTGGCGGCGGGTTGGAATAGCCTGGCGGCAGCGACTTGACGGTCGGGTAGCCCGCTTCGGTCAGCGCCGCATCCCAGGCGCCTTGTTCAAAGCCGATCTGTTTGCCACGGCCGATCAGCAGGAACGGTACCTGGCCTGCGCTGCCGGCCTTTTTCAGCACTTCGAAATCTTCCGGCGTGTTGACGGTCTTTTCACGGTAAGGAATGCCGCGCGCCGCCAGCATGGCACGGGCCTTGTCGCAGCCGGTGCTGCAGCTGCCGGTGGTGTAGAGCACAACTGGACGGGCACGTACGACTTCCGCCAGTTCCGGCGGAAGATCGACACTGCCGGTACCGCCAGTGTTGTAATTCTTCATCTCCGCCTTCTTGGCGGTGGCTGGCGGCGGCGTATCGGTAAAGTGTGTGACGCCTTTATCGTCCTTCCACTTGTACATCTGTGCCTGCGCCACGCTGGCAGTCAGCAGCAACAAAAGCAGTGCAGCGCGTTTCATTCTCTCTCCTTTAAGCCGCCATGCCGCTATGGCGCAGCAGGGCGTCGATCGTCGGCTCTCGGCCGCGGAAGGCGGTGAACGATTCCAGGGCCGGGCGCGAACCGCCGACGGCCAGGATCTCTCGCTGGAAGCGTTTCCCGGTTTCTGTGGACATTTTGCCGCCGTCGAGCGCCGCCGCTTCCTCGAAGGCTGCGTAGGCGTCGGCAGACAGAACTTCCGCCCACTTATAGCTATAGTATCCCGCCGCATAGCCTCCGGCAAAGATATGGCCGAAGGAATGTTGGAAGCGGTTGAAACTTGGCGGGATGATAACAGCGAATTTGCGGCGTACTTCGTCGATGACGTCCTGCACCGACTTGGCGCCGGATGGCTGGAAATCGTAGTGCAGCAGCATGTCGAGCAGGGCGAATTCCACCTGGCGCAGGGTCTGCAGGCCGGACTGGAAGTTTTTTGCCGCCAGCATGCGGTCGTACAGGGCGCGCGGCAGCGGCAGGCCGCTCTTCACGTTGGCGCTCATGTGGCTCAGTACATCCCACTCCCAGCAGAAGTTTTCCATGAACTGGGATGGCAATTCCACCGCGTCCCATTCGACGCCGGAGATGCCGGATACCGCCAGTTCCTCGACCTGGGTCAGCATGTGGTGCAGGCCGTGGCCGAATTCGTGGAACAGGGTGATCACTTCATCGTGGGTGAACAGGGATGGCTGCAGCACGCCGTCCACTTCCAGCGGTTCGGTGAAATTGCAGGTCAGATAGGCGACCGGGGTTTGCAGCTCGCCGTTTTTCATGCGGCGGCCGCGCGCGTCGTCCATCCAGGCGCCGCCGCTCTTGCCTTCGCGGGCGTACAGGTCCAGGTAGAACTGGCCTACCAGCTTGCCGTCGCGCTCAATGCGGTAGAAGCGCACGTCCTTGTGCCAGACAGGCGCGCTGTCTGGCTTGATGCTGACGCCGAACAGGGTTTGCACCAGTTTGAACAGGCCGTCGATCACTTTATGTTCGGGGAAGTACTGCTTCACTTCCTGCGCCGAGAAGGAGTACAGGTGCTGCTGCAGTTTTTCGGAGGCGTACGGCAGGTCCCAGGACTGCACATCGTTGATGCCCAGTTCTTTGGTTGCGTAGGCCTGCAGTTCGGCCAGGTCTTTCACGGCAAATGGGCGGGCGCGCTTGGCCAGGTCTTCCAGGAATTCGATCACCTGTTCCGGCGACTTGGCCATTTTCGGCACCAGCGACACTTCGGCGAAGTTCTTGTAGCCGAGCAGGGATGCTTCTTCAGCGCGCAGCTTCAGCAGGGTGGCGATATTGCCCGTGTTGTCCCAGTCTTCACGCTTGCTGAACGCGTCTCCCAGCTCGGAGGCTTTGGTGGCGTTGGCGCGGTAGACTTTTTCGCGCAATTCGCGGTTGTCGCAGAACTGCAGGATCGGGTAGTAGGATGGGAAGTGCAGGGTGAAGGCCCAGCCTTGCTTGCCATCCTTTTCGGCCAGCGCTTTGGCGGCGGCCTTGGAATCGTCGGGCAGGCCGCGCAGCTCGGACTCGTCTTCCACCAGCAGTTTCCAGTCGTTGGTCGCGTCCAGCACGTTTTCGCTGAAGCGGGTGCTGGTGGCGGCGTGTTCTTCCTGGATTTCGGCGAAGCGCTCTTTCTTATCGGCCGGCAGTTCCGCGCCGCCCATGCGGAAATCGCGGATTGCATTGTCGATGATGCGCTGGCGCGCGGGCGACAAGGTGGCGAATTCCGCGCTGGCGCGCAGGGCTTTGTATTTGGCGAACAGCGCTTCGTTCTGGGCAAGGGCGGTCCAGAATTCGGTCACTTTGGGCAGGTTGTCGTTGTAGGTGGCGCGCAGCTCGGGCGTGTCCGCAACGTTGTTGAGGTGACTGACGATGCCCCAGGCGCGGCCCAGCAGCTCGGTGGAATTTTCCAGCGGGGTGACGAAGTTATCCCAGGTCACCTCGCCGCTCGGCGCTTCCAGTTGCGCCACAGCGGCGCGGTTCTTCTCCAGCAGGTGCTCGATTGCGGGAGTCACGTGTTCGGGCTTGATCGCATCGAAACGCGGCAAGCCGCTAAAGTCCAGCAGGGGATTGTCGGTCATTTGGTTTCCTTTAAACCCAAAAATTCTGGGTCTGACCCAAGGGACTCGGCGTCCCCGTCAGACCCGACACGCGGCGGCCTCGGACCAAGGGTCCGACCCTTGGGTCGTACCCTGGTTTACCGGGTTTAAGCGCGCTCCGCCGATTCAATCGTATTCATCAACAGCATGGTAATGGTCATCGGACCCACGCCACCCGGCACCGGCGTGATATGCGAAGCCACTTCCTTGATGCCCGCAAAGTCCACGTCGCCGCACAGCTTGCCGTTCTCATCGCGGTTGATGCCCACGTCGATCACGATGGCGCCCGGTTTCACCATATCAGCAGTCAGGGTATTGCGGCGGCCAGTTGCGGCCACCACGATATCCGCCTGGCGGGTGTGATAGCCCAGGTCCGAAGTTCCGCTATGGCAGATGGTGACGGTGGCGTTAGCTTGCAAGAGCAGCAGGCCCATTGGCTTGCCGACGGTGTTGGAACGGCCGATCACGACAGCGTGCTTGCCCTTCAGCGAGACGCCGGTCGATTCGATCAGCTTCATGCAGCCGTATGGCGTGCATGGCAGGAAGCCTTCCAGGCCGGCCATCAGTTCACCGGCGCTCAGCACCGAGTAGCCGTCCACGTCCTTGGTGGTGGCGATGGCTTCGATCACCTTGTGCGAGTCGATATGCTTAGGCAGCGGCATCTGTACCAGGATGCCGTGGATGCTTGGATCGGCGTTCAGGGTGGCGATGCGCTCGAGCAGGGCTTGCTCGGTCATGTCTGCGGCGTATTGCTCTTTCACGGAGCGGATGCCGGCGTCTTCGCAAGCCTTGACCTTGTTGCGCACATAGACGTGGCTGGCCGGGTCGTCGCCGACCAAAATCACGGCCAGGCCAGGCTGTTTGCCCTTGGCGGTCAGTGCGGCGGCGCGGGAAGCGATTTCGGCGCGCAGTTTTTGGGAGAGCGCTACTCCGTCGATCAGTTGTGCAGACATGGTTACTTGGGTGGGTGGGAAGGAAAGTCGCCATTATAAATGCTGGCGGCCTTGTGCTGCACTGCACATGGTTGCACGATTACCAACAAATGATCGCAAACCAGTGCCAGGAGGTCATGCGCGACTTCACTGCCAACCCGCGCCGCATGATTAAGGAACTGCCAGGGTAGGGCGCCGCAGCAGCATTTCGCGCGCCGCCGGTTCCGGCAAGGGGCGGCTGAAGTAGTAGCCCTGGATTTCGTCGCAGCCCTCGGCCAGCAGCAGTCGCAGCTGATCCTCGGTCTCGACGCCTTCGGCGATGGCCTTCAGGCCCAGGCTGTGCGCCAGGCTGATGACGGCGGTGACGATGGCGTGGTCCTCGGAATTTGTCGCGAGACCGGAGGTGAAGCTTTTGTCGATCTTGAGCCGGTCGACAGGGAAACGCTTCAGGTAACTGAGGTTGGAGTAGCCGGTGCCGAAATCGTCGATCGCCATATTGATGCCAATCGCGCGCAAGCGCTGCATCAGCGCGATGGAACCGACCGGGTCGCCCATCGACAGGCTTTCCGTCAGCTCCAGCTCCAGCAGGCCGGGGGCGACATCAAATCGGTACAGGGCATCTTTCACCGTGAGGTCGAAATCCTGGCGTGCGAACTGGGAGGCGGCGATATTGATCGCAACCGGCACCACTGGCACGCCCGCGCCCTGCCATTCACGCAAGGTGGCGCAGGTTTTCTCCAGCACCCATTTGCCGATATCGACAATCAGGTTGCTCTCTTCAGCCACCGGGATGAACTCCATCGGCGGCACCATGCCCAGTTCCGGCGACTGCCAGCGCAGCAGGGCTTCCAGTCCAATGATGGAGCCGCTGCGCAAATCCACCTGGGGCTGGAAGTGCAGCACGAATTCTTCGCGCTTCAGGGCGCGCAGCAAGCCTTGTTCCATCGTCAGCCGGGCGTCGAGGCGGCGCTGCATGTCCGGCGTGAAGAATTGCACGCCGCTGCAGCGTTGGCCCTTTGAGTGATACATGGCGATATCTGCATGGCGCAGCAATTCTTCCGCATGCAGGCCGTCGTCGGGATAGACGCTCAGGCCAATGCTGGCTGTGATGACATGCTGCTGGCCCGCCAGCAAGACGGGTTCCGACAGCCGCTGGCTGATACGCTCGGCCAGCATAGCCGGGGTCAAATGCGGCTGGGCGCTATCGAGCAGCAGCACGAATTCGTCACCGCCTAAGCGGGCCACGGTATCGCTGTCGCGCACGCAGCTGCGCAGCACTGACGCGACGATGCGCAGCAATTCATCGCCCACCGCATGGCCGCGCGTGTCGTTGATCTGCTTAAACTTGTCCAAGTCCACAAAGGCCACCGCGAGCGAGGTGCCGGCGCAATGCGCCGTCTCGATCCGGTCTGCCAGCAATTCCAGGAAGAGGGTGCGGTTGGCCAGGCCCGTCAGCTCATCGTGCGTGGCGCGGTGGCGGATTGCCACCTGTTGCAGGCGCTCGGTGACATCGTGCGCCGCGTGCATCACTGAATCGCGATTATTGAAGCGGATCGAACATCCAAAGAATTCCACGTCCACCGGCTTGCCGTCCAGCCGCAGCAACTGCAGCTCGCTTCGAGGGCGCTGGTGCACCTTATCCAGTTCCATTGGCGTCCAGGCTTCGACGGTGCCGCGGAACTGATCCGGCACGCGGTCAGCGGCCGCCGTGTCGAGCAACTGCTCCGGGCTGGTCGCGCCAAACAGGCGCAGTGCGGCCTGGTTCAGGAAGGTGATGCGGCCTTCGCAATGGATCCAGATCGCATCTGGCGCCAGTTCGACCAGGTTGCGGTAGCGTAGTTCGCTTTCCTGTAAAAACTGGTTTTTCTCATACAGCTCGCGGCTCTTTTGTTCGAGCAGCGACTCCGCCTCCTTGCGAGCGCTGCGTTCGCGCTGCAGGGTGCGGGCTGAAACGACGTCGGCGGACTGTGCCTGATTGGTCAGGGTATCCATGTAACTGAGTATAAGTAGGAAATTTCCTACAAACAACTAGGTTTCAGTATTAATCAGACACGTGATTTCACATTGCGAAATCTTCTTTCGCAATTTGAAAAACAAAGGATTCGCTGATAGAATCCTTCACACTTAGCCAAAGTCTTACGAAATAATCACCAGCACCGTCCGGGAGCACACAGGGTGGGGCGCCTTCTTAAACGATAGGAGACTAGTTACATGTCAGCTCAACTTGACCAGGTCACGGCACAAACCGCCAACGATCCTGATGCACAGGAAACCAAAGAATGGCTGGAGGCGTTGGAAGCCGTCCTGGAAAACGAAGGCCCTGACCGTGCCCACTACCTGATGGAGCGACTGGTCGACCTGGCCCGCCGCCGCGGCGCCGACATCCCTTTCTCCGCCAACACCGCCTACGTCAACACCATCCCCGCCCACAAAGAAGTCCACTGCCCAGGTAACCTGGAATACGAAGAGCGCCTGCGCTCGTGGATGCGCTGGAACGCGATGGCGATGGTCGTCAAGGCCAACCGCGCCGACGGCGACCTGGGTGGCCACCTGTCCTCCTTCGCCTCGCTGGCGAACATGCTGGGCATCGGCTTCAACCACTTCTGGAAAGCCGAGAGTGAAAACCACGGCGGCGACCTGCTGTACATCCAGGGCCACTCGTCCCCAGGCGTCTACGCGCGCGCCTTCCTGGAAGGCCGCCTGACTGAAGAGCAGCTGCTGAACTTCCGCCGCGAAGTGGACGGCAAGGGCCTGTCCTCCTACCCGCACCCGAAACTGATGCCTGACTTCTGGCAGTTCCCGACCGTGTCGATGGGCCTGGGCCCGCTGATGGCGATCTACCAGGCGCGCTTCCTGAAGTACCTGCACGCTCGCGGCATCGCCAACACCGAAGGCCGCAAGGTCTGGGCCTTCTGCGGCGACGGCGAGATGGACGAACCGGAATCGATGGGCGCAATCGGCATGGCTGCCCGCGAACAGCTGGACAACCTGAACATCGTGGTCAACTGTAACCTGCAGCGCCTGGACGGCCCGGTGCGCGGCAACGGCAAGATCATCCAGGAACTGGAAGCAGACTTCCGCGGCGCCGGCTGGAACGTCATCAAGGTCATCTGGGGCCCGGGTTGGGACAACCTGCTGGCACAGGACAAGGACGGCATCCTGCAGCGCGTGATGATGGAAACCGTGGACGGCGAATACCAGAATTACAAGGCCAAGGACGGCGCCTACGTGCGCAAGCACTTCTTCGGCAAGCATCCGAAGCTGCTGGAAATGGTCGCCAACATGTCCGACGACGACATCTGGCGCCTGACCCGCGGCGGCCACGATCCGCACAAGATCTACGCTGCATTCAAGCAGGCCAACGAATCCGTCGGCAAGCCAACCGTGCTGCTGGTGAAGACCGTCAAGGGCTTCGGCATGGGCAAGTCCGGCGAAGCGCGCAACACCGCGCACCAGACCAAGAAGCTGGACGACGAGGCGATCCGCGAAATGCGCGACCGCTTCAACATCCCGATCCCGGACGACAAGCTGAAAGACATCCCGTTCTTCAAGCCGTCCGACGACGCGCCTGAAATGAAGTACCTGCACGAGCGCCGCAAGGCACTGGGCGGCTACCTGCCGGCGCGCCGTACCAAGGCCGACGAGAAGCTGGTGGTGCCGGGCCTGGAAGCCTTCAAGGCCGTGACCGACCCGACTCCGGAAGGCCGCGAAATTTCGACCACCCAGGCTTACGTACGTATCATCACCGCACTGCTGCGCGACCAGTCCCTGGGCCAGCGCGTGGTGCCTATCCTGGTTGACGAGTCCCGTACCTTCGGTATGGAAGGCCTGTTCCGCCAGATCGGTATCTTCAACCAGCAAGGCCAGTTGTACGAGCCGGTCGATAAAGACCAGGTGATGTACTACCGCGAAGACAAGGCAGGCCAGATCCTGCAAGAGGGTATCAACGAAGCCGGTGGCATGAGCTCGTGGATCGCTGCGGCGACCTCGTACTCGACAAACAACCGCGTGATGATCCCGTTCTTCACCTACTACTCGATGTTCGGCCTGCAGCGCGTTGGCGACCTGGCATGGGCAGCGGGCGATATGCGCGCACGCGGCTTCCTGATGGCGGGTACCGCCGGCCGCACCACGCTGAACGGCGAAGGCCTGCAGCACGAAGATGGCCACAGCCATATCGTTGCTGCGACCATTCCGAACTGCGTACCGTACGACCCGACCTTCGGCCATGAACTGGCCGTGATCATCCAGGACGGCCTGCGCCGCATGGTGGGTGAGCAGGAAGACGTGTTCTACTACATCACCATCATGAACGAGAACTATGCCCACCCAGGTCTGAAGCCAGGCCAGGAAGAGGGCATCCTGAAGGGCATGTACCTGCTGCAGGAAGGCGACAAGTCCGCCAAGCAGCGCGTGCAGCTGGTCGGCTCGGGCACCATCCTGCGCGAATCCATCTTCGCGGCTGAACTGCTGAAGAACGACTGGAACATCGCTGCCGACGTGTGGTCCGCTCCTTCGCTGACCCTGGTCGCTCGCGATGGCCAGGACTGCGAACGCTGGAACATGGTCAACCCGACCAAGGAACAGCGCGTGCCTTACGTGACCGGCCTGCTGAAGGACAGCACCGGCCCGATCGTTGCAACCACCGACTACATGCGTGCATTCGCTGAACAGATCCGTCCATACATGCCTGCCGGCCGCACCTACAAGGTGCTGGGCACCGATGGCTTTGGCCGCTCGGACAGCCGCGCCAAGCTGCGCGAGTTCTTCGAGGTGAACCGTTACTACATCACCGTTGCTTCCCTGCGCGCCCTGGCGGATGAAGGCAAGATCGCGATGTCGGTGGTGGAAGAGGCCATCAAGAAGTACGGCATCAACCCGAACAAGCCAAATCCGGTGACCCAATAAATAAGAAGACGGAGCAAACACTATGAGCATGGTTGAAGTGAAAGTCCCGGATATCGGCGACTTCAAGGAAGTTGAAGTCATCGAGCTGATGGTCAAGGTGGGCGACACGATCAAGGTTGACCAGTCGCTGGTGACCGTTGAATCGGACAAGGCATCGATGGAGATCCCTTCGTCGCAAGCCGGCGTCGTCAAGGAAATCAAAGTGAAGGTCGGCGATAAAGTGGCCGAAGGCTCGCTGTTGCTGATCGTGGAAGCTTCCGGCGCTGGCGCCGGTGCGGCTCCAGCCGCAGCTGCTGCTCCTGCGGTCGCACCTGCCGCGGCTCCGGCTGCAGCCCCAGCGCCTGCCGCAGCCGCTGCGCCTGCGCCTGCAGCGTCGGCCGGCCCGGTCGAAGTGAAGGTCCCCGACATCGGCGACTTCAAGGAAGTGGAAGTCATCGAGGTGATGGTCAAGGTGGGCGACACCATTGCCAAGGACCAGTCCCTGGTAACCGTCGAATCCGACAAAGCCTCCATGGAAATCCCATCGTCGCACGCCGGCGTGGTGAAAGAGATCAAGGTCAAGGTAGGCGACAAGGTTGCTGAAGGCTCGCTGGTGCTGATCGTCGACGCCGTCGGCGGCGGCGCTCCAGCCGCTGCAGCGCCTGCGCCAGGCGCAGCTCCTGCTGCCGCACCGGCCGCCGCCCCTGCAGCCGCACCGGCGCCTGCCGCAGCCCCTGTGGCCGCCGCAGCGCCGGCTGCCCCTGCGGTGAACGGCAAGCTGGCCCACGCCTCCCCGTCCGTCCGCAAGTTCGCCCGCGAACTGGGCGTGGACGTGACCCGCGTTGGCGGCACCGGCCCGAAAGGCCGCGTGACCCAGCTGGACGTGCAGAACTACGTCAAAGGCATCGTCTCCGGCGCAGTCGCAGCACCGAACGCCGCACCAGCCGCCGCTGGCGGTGGTACTGGCCTGAACCTGCTGCCATGGCCATCGCTGGACTTCAGCAAGTTCGGCGAAACCGAACTGTCCCCGCTGCCGCGCATCAAGAAGATCTCCGGCCCGAACCTGCACCGCAACTGGGTGATGATCCCGCACGTGACGCAGTTCGAAGACGCCGACATCACCGACCTGGAACAGTTCCGCGTCGACAGCAACAACGCGAACGCCAAGAACAAGGACGCCATCAAGCTCACCATGCTGGCATTCGTGATCAAGGCTTCCGTCTCCGCACTGAAGAAATTCCCGACCTTCAATTCGTCCCTGGACGAGAAGGGCGAGAACCTGATCCTGAAGAAGTACTACAACATCGGCTTCGCCGCCGACACGCCGCAAGGCCTGGTGGTGCCGGTCGTGAAGAACGCCGACCAGAAGTCCGTGTCGCAGATCGCCAAGGAAATGGGCGAACTGTCGCTGGCAGCGCGCGAAGGCAAGCTGAAGCCGACCGACATGCAGGGCGCCTGCTTCACCATCTCCTCGCTGGGCGGCATCGGCGGTACTGCCTTCACCCCGATCGTGAACGCACCGGAAGTGGCGATCCTCGGCCTGTCCAAGTCCTCCATGAAGCCAGTATGGGACGGCAAGCAGTTCGTGCCGCGCCTGATGCTGCCGCTGTCGCTGTCCTACGACCACCGCGTGGTCGACGGCGCGTCCGGCGCACGCTTCGCTGCATACCTGGCCGAAGTGCTGGCCGATATGC
>Ga0102591_1002047_pt1 | contig 23811 bp, 20 predicted proteins | sample AraplaCol_mCL_r2_2_FD_76860 | JGI IMG/M metagenome (GOLD analysis project Ga0102591, IMG submission 76860) | Arabidopsis root microbial communities from North Carolina, USA - plate scrape MF_Col_mCL_r2 (SPADES assembly) (version 2) | ecosystem: Host-associated > Plants > Roots > Endosphere... | reverse complement strand
TCGACTACCTGCGCGACAACCTCGTCTACAGCGTCGAGGAGATGGTCCAGCGCGGCCACCACTACGTGATCGTCGACGAAGTGGACTCGATCCTGATCGACGAGGCCCGCACGCCGCTGATCATCTCCGGCCCGACCGAGGACCGCAGCGAGTTCTACAAGACCATCGACGTCCTGGTGAAGGAACTCATCAAGGACAAGACCAACTACGATCACGACGAGAAGCAGAAGCAGGTCATCCTCACCGAGGAAGGCCAGGAGCGCATCGAAGAGATCCTGATGGCGGGCGGCCACCTGGCCGAGGACACCGCCGGCCTCTACGACGCCGCCAACATCTCGGTCGTGCACCACGTCAACCAGGCCCTGCGCGCCAACGTGCTGTACACGCTCGACAAGGACTACATCGTCAAGGACGGCGAGGTGATCCTGATCGACGAGTTCACCGGCCGCATGATGACCGGTCGCCGCCTGTCGGAAGGCCTGCACCAGGCCATCGAGGCCAAGGAAGGCGCCCAGATCCAGCCCGAGAACCAGACCCTGGCCTCGGTGACCATCCAGAACTACTTCCGCCTCTACAAGAAGCTGGCCGGCATGACCGGCACGGCCGCGACCGAGGCCCAGGAATTCGACGACATCTACAAGATGGGCGTCAGCGAGATCCCAACCAACCGTCCGGTCCAGCGCATCGACGACGACGACGAGGTCTACCGCACCGAGCGCGAGAAGAACGAGTCGATCCTCAAGCAGATCGCCGACTGCCACGCGCGCGGCCAGCCGATCCTGGTCGGCACCGTGTCGATCGAGAAGTCGGAAGAGCTGTCCAAGCTGCTGTCGACCTACGCCTGGGAATATGAAGGCAAGAAGCACAAGGGCATCCCGCACCAGGTGCTGAACGCCCGCTTCCACGAGCAGGAAGCCGGCATCGTCGCCGACGCGGGCGTGCCCGGCGCGGTGACCATCGCCACCAACATGGCCGGCCGCGGCACCGACATCCAGCTGGGCGGCAACGTCGAGATGCGGGTGGCCAACTGGAAGCAGCAGCAGAAGGGCCTGGGGATCACCCCGACCCACGAGGACGAGCTGGCCCAGAAGGCCGAGATCGAGTCCGAGATCAGCGAAGCCAAGGCCAAGGCCCTGGCCGCCGGCGGCCTGTTCGTGCTGGGCACCGAGCGCCACGAAAGCCGCCGCATCGACAACCAGCTGCGCGGCCGCACCGGCCGTCAGGGCGACCCGGGTCGTTCGAAGTTCTTCCTGTCGTGCGAGGACGACCTGCTGCGCATCTTTGCCGGCGAGCGCCTGGACGCGATCATGCGCACGTTCGGCGTCCAGGAAGGCGAGGCGATCACCCACAAGTGGCTGAACAACGCCATCGCCACCGCCCAGAAGCGCGTCGAGCAGCGCAACTACGAGATCCGCAAGAACCTCCTGAAGTACGACGACGTCGTCAACGACCAGCGCAAGGCCGTGTTCGAGCAGCGCCAGGAGTTCATGGAGGCGACCGACCTCTCGGAGATCATCACCGAGATGCGCCACGACGTGGTCGACGACTTCATCGCCCGCCACATCCCGCCCAAGGCCTATGCCGAGCAGTGGGATATCGAGGGCCTGAAGGAGCGCTGCCAGGCGATCCTGGGCCTGGACCTGCCGATTGAGGAATGGGCGGCCGAGGAGGGCGTCGACGACGAGGCCTTCCGCGAGCGCATCACCCAGGCGGCCGACGCCTACGCCGCCGAGCGCGAAGTGATCATCACCCCCGAGCAGATGCGCTCGGTGGAGAAGAACTTCCTGCTGCAGATGATCGATCTGCAGTGGCGCGAGCACCTGATGCACCTGGACCACCTGCGCAACGTCATCGGCCTGCGCGGCTACGGCCAGCGCGACCCGCTGAACGAGTACAAGACCGAGGCCTTCTCGCTGTTCGAGAAGCTGCTGGGCGACCTGCGCACCAACACCACCCGCTGGCTGATGACGGTCGAGATCGCCTATGCCGAGCCCGAGCCCCTGCACACGCCGGAAGGCCTGACCCAGGTGCACCTGGACCCGCTGACCGGCGAGAACGCGGCCACCGCCGGTGCCCTGCCGGAAGGCCTGTCGCCCGAGCAGCGCGAGGCCCTGCCGGTCTCGGTCCTGCCGGAAGGCTGGGAATACACCGCCCGCAACGGCGCCTGCCCCTGCGGCTCGGGCAAGAAGTTCAAGCACTGCCACGGCGCGCTGGTCTAAAGCCCGAGCGTCTGACGAAAGAAAACGCCCGCCCCGGGAGACCGGGGCGGGCGTTTTGCTTTTTCAGTTCCACCAAAGCTGACGGGGACACGCCCTCGTGGCGTGTGCCCAAGTCTTGGCTCCGTGGATGCTGTTGGGGACACGCCGCAAGGGCATGTCCCCGTCAGGATCACGAGTCGATGGGGTTCCAGCGCTCCGACGGGGCCGCCGCGCGCTTGGGGCCGCGGAAGTCGCCGCCGCCCGAGCGGCCTTGACCTTGAGCCTGCTGGCCCTGGCCCTGGCCGCCGCCGTTGCGGCCGCGGTTCTGGCCGCCCGGCTTGCCATGGCCTTGGCCCTGACCCTGAGCCTTCTGGCCGCCGTTCTTGTTCGGGCGGTTGCGCTGGCGGCGCAGTTCCGACGGCACGTTGTTGCGCGGGTCGGCGCGGCGCGGATCGACGTACTTCTCCGGCGGAGCCAGCTTGTCGGCCACCGCCGCGGCGGCCGCCAGGCCCTTGTCGTTGCGGCGGTCGAAGGACGGGATCGTCTGGCGGGTGGCCTTCTGGATGTCCTTCAGCAGCGGACGCTCGTCGTCGGCGCAGAAGCTGATAGCCACGCCGTCCTTGCCCTTGCGGGCCGTACGGCCGATCCGGTGGACATAGGCCTCCGGCACGTTGGGCAGCTCGTAGTTGAACACGTGGCTGACGTCGTTGACGTCGATGCCGCGCGCGGCGATGTCGGTCGCCACCAGGGCCTTGGTCTCGCCGGCCTTGAAGGCCGCCAGGGCGCGCTCGCGCTGGCCCTGGGTCTTGTCGCCGTGGATCGAGGCGCTCTCGATGCCGCTGGCGGTCAGGTACTTGGCCACGCGGTCGGCGCCGCGCTTGGTGCGGGTGAAGACGATGGCGCGCTCGACGCTGCGGTCGGCCAGCAGCTCGGCCAGCAGCGGACGCTTGCGCTGGGCCTCGATGAAGATCAGCGACTGCTCGATGCGCTCGACCGTGGTGGCCTGCGGGGTGATCGAGACCTGGGCCGGGTTCTTCAGCAGCTCGCCGGCCAGCTTGCCGATCTCGCCCGGCATGGTGGCCGAGAAGAACAGGTTCTGGCGGTCCTTGGGCAGCTGGCTGGCGATCTTGCGGATCGGCACCACGAAGCCCAGGTCCAGCATCTGGTCGGCTTCGTCCAGGACGAAAATCTCGACGCCGTTCAGGTGGGCCGACTTCTCGCCCAGGTGGTCCATCAGGCGGCCGGGGGTGGCCACGACTACGTCGACGCCGGCCGCCAGGGCCTTCATCTGCGGGCCGTACTTCACGCCGCCGAAGATGGTGGCCACGGTCAGGCCCAGGTGGGCGCCGTAGGCCTTGAAGTTGTCGGCGATCTGGGTGGCCAGCTCGCGGGTGGGCGAGAGGACCAGGCAGCGGAAGCCGCGGCGCGGGGCCGGACGGCGGTCCTCGGCCAGGCGGTGCAGGATCGGCAGGGCGAAGGCGGCGGTCTTGCCGGTGCCGGTCTGGGCGATGCCCAGCAGGTCACGGCCCGACATCACGGTCGGGATGGCCTGTTCCTGGATCGGGGTGGGCTGGGTGTAGCCCTTGTCGGCCAGCGCCTTCAGCAGGGGCTTGGCGAGGCCGAGATCGGAGAATTGAGTCACTCAGTGTCTTTCGTGCAGCCGCGCGGCGGCGCATGCGATCCTCGCACGGCTCGCCTGGCGGCGGGTCGGTGGGGAGCGCCCCGCGTGACACGGGCGGTCTGATGAGAAGCTTTCAGGGCGCTCGACAGGCTGGACCGAAGGGGTCCCTCACGCGGCTGGAGCGGCCGATAACGCCGGATGGCGTACGGCGTATGTCGTTTATTGCAGGTGCGAAGTCAAGGGCGAGGCCGAAGAAGGCCTTTTGTCGCAAGGGTTCCGGAGGCCCGCGCTGACGCACGGGCCTCCGATTCCGAGGGTTAGAACTTCCAGTTCAGGCCGACGAACACCCCTTGGCGCCCGCCGTCGCCGAACTCGCCGGCATAGGCGGCCGAGACCGTCAGGCCCTGGCTGAGGTCGTAGGCGGCGCCGGCTCCGGCCGTGGCCAGGGTCCCGTCGCGGGCCAGGCCGTCGACGACGATCGGCGTCGGCAGGCCGGTCAGCGTGGCCGAGGCGGCCGTGCCGCCGCCGCTGGCCGTCGTCCGAAGGCCCAGCGAGGCGAACGGATGCAGGCGCGCGCCGGCCGTCTGGCCGCCCAGCACCTCCACCTGGCCGTCGACGAACCAGGCCGAGGCCTTGTCGCCCTGCACGGCCAGGCCGAAGGGCCCCCCGCCGCCGCGTTCGGTCAGGCCGTCGCGCGTGGTCTGGACGTAGCTGGCGCCCAGGCGCGGCTGCACCACCCAGTCGGCGTTCAGCTTGGCGCGGTAGGTCAGGTTGACGTCGGCGATCCAGCTCTTGAGCTTGTAGTCGCCGCTGGCCGCCGTCCCGCCGGGCGCGGTGCGCCGGGTGTCGACGTCGGCGCCGTCGTGGGCCGCCATGGCGCCCAGCTGGAAGCCGCCGACCCGGACCTGGCCCTGGGCGCCGATCACGAAGCTGTCGGTCCCGGTGCGGACGTCCAGTTCGTTGATGCGCTGGCGCCCGTTCAGGTAGCCGACGAAGACCCCCGCCCAGGCGGAGTCGACGCCGTAGCCCACGCCGGCCAGGCCGCCGGTGGTGTCGATCTTGCCCTTGGCGATCCCGGCGGCGGCGTCGCCGTCCAGCTTGCGCTGGCTGGCGATCGCCTGGCCGAAGCCGAACAGGCCCGGCGTCTGCGGCGCGAAGCGGGCCTGGGCGCGCGAGGCCTCGACCACCGTCAGGCCGTCCTCGACCGCCAGCTGCGAGGCCGAGGCGTAGGCCTGGGGCGTGACCCGGGCCAGGGCGCGCGGATCACTCTTGCTGGTGGCCGGATCGACCAGCAGCGGCAGCGCGGCGATCAGCGAGGCGCTGACCTTGTCGTCGATCAGGGCGGTGTTGAACTGGTCGATCAGGCCCGACACCTGCGAGGAGAAGGCCGTGTCGGTCGTGAACAGGCCCAGGGCCTGCAGTCGCGTGGCCGACTGCTCGATGTGCAGGTTCAGCCCCTGCGCGCCGTCGATGGTCGAGAACGACCCGATGATCCCGCCGCCGGCGGTGATCAGGTCGAGACGGCGACCGGGCGTCAGGGCGGCGGCGCCGACCAGCTTCAGGGTCGAGCCCTGGGCGATCGTCACCGTGCCCGACACCACCAGCTTGTCGCTGACCGTCGGCGTGAACTCGAACAGGGCGGTGGAGCCCGCGACCAGAGCGACGTCGCCCGTCACGGTCATGGTGCCCGGCGAGGCGCCGGGGCTGAGCGTGCCCGCCACGGCGATGTCGCCGTTGACGGCGCCGGCCGACCCGAAGGTCGCGCCCTGGCCCACGGTGATGTTCGAGGCCGTCAGCTGCGAACCGGCCAGGCCGATCAGGCGTCCGCTCTGGACCTGGATGCTGTCGAAGCCGTAGCCGCCCGAAACGCTGATCACGCCCGACTGGACGCTCAGGGTCTCGAAGCCGTCGAACGGCGTGGCGCCCAGGGCGATCGGCGCGGCGTCCGTGCCGCCCAGGGCCAGCACCAGGCTGTCCTGGCCCGCGCCGCCGTGCGCGACGCCCGCGACGGTTCCGCCGGTGGTCAGGCGCAGGACGTCGTCGCCGGCCCCCAGGTCCAGCGCGCCCGAGAAGCTGCCGGCCAGGGTCACGGTGTTGGCGTCGCCGCCCAGCGTCAGGTCGCCGGCGTCAAGGCTGGCGCCCGCGGCCAGGGTGAGGTCCTTGCTGTTGCTGACCAGGTGGTCGAAGTGCGCCGCGCCGCCCGTGAAGTTCAGCGCGCCCGTGCCCGTGACCTCCAGGGTCTCGAACTGCTGCAGCTGGTCGCCGCGCAGCGACAGGTCGGACGTCAGGTCGATGGCGACCTTGTCGTCGCCCGCGCCGCCCAGCACCGTGCCGACCAACTGGCCGCCGGCGGCCATCTGGAACAGGTCGGCGCCCGCGCCCAGGTCGACGGTTCCGTCCAGCTTGCCGCCGGACAGGAGGGTCAGTCGCTGCGGTCCGCCCGAGAAGGTCAGCTTGTCGCCGCTGGCCCCCAGGACGCCGGACACGTCCATCTGGCCGCCGCTCAGCGCCACGGTCTCGAAGCCCGAGACCGCGCCGCTCACGACGACCTTGTTGCCGGTCGAGAACGTCAGGGCGTCGGTCCCCGCGCCGCCGTCATAGGCGCCGGCGAAGGTGTCGCCGGCCAGGGTCAGGGCGTCGGCTCCGCCGCCGAGCTGAACCTTGGCGATGTCCCGGTCCAGGGACACGACCTCGGCCTGATCGCCGCCGAACACGCCGCCGACCGAGAAGGCGCCCTGTTGCAGGGTCAGGCCCACGCCGGCCAGGCTGACCGTTTCCCAGTTCTGGTCCAGGGTCAGGTTCAGGCTGCCCGTGCCGATCAGGCCCAGGCGCTCGAAATTGGCGCCGTGCAGGATGTTGCCCCACAGGCCGTCCAGTTCGACGACATAGGTGTCCGTCCCGGCGCCGCCGTCGATGGCGTACTGCGCGCCTGAGCCGAGGCCCGCGGTGTAGACGTCGTCTCCGTCCCCGAGCAGCACCGAGCCGTCGATGAAGCCGTTGTTCTCGACGCTGTCGGCGCCGGCGCCGAGGTTGATGCTGCTCTGGATCAGGCCGCCGTTCTTGATGTGCTCGCTGTCCGAGCCGCCGAGGAAGGCGGGCGTCATGACCGTCTTCCCGGCCAGCACCTCGGCGCCGCCGCCGTCCAGGACGATCGCCGAGTTGAACACCCCTTCGTAGACGAGGCTGCCGCCGCCGATCTGCTTGAAGCGCTCGAAATTGGTGAACTGGGAGCCTGAAACGCTGCCGCCGCCGGTCGAGTCGATGATCAGGGTGTCGAGGCCGTAGCCGCCGTCCACCGTGCCGTTCATCGCGCCGCCGACCCACTGGACGAAGGTGTCGTTGCCGTCGCCCAGGTTCACGGCGCCGGTGATGGAGCCGTAGTTCTCGAGCCGGTCGTCGCCGTAGTTCAGGTTGATCCCGCCCACGATCTCGCCGTCGTTGCGCACCGTGTCGCCATAGCCGCCCGTGCTGATCGCCAGCGCCGTGTCGCTGACGATCTGGCCGGTGGCGGTGTTGGTGATCGTCGCCGCGCCCGAGCTGTACTGGATGATCGCGTTGCCGGTGGTGGAGTGGATCACGCCGCTGTTGGTGACGCTGGGGGTCGTCGTCGTGGGCGTGGAGTAGTTGTAGTAGTACAGCATGATCGCATCGCCGGCGGTGCTGATGACGCCGCTGTTCTCGACGATCTGGGCGTTATACAGCCCGAGCGACCGCTCGCCCGTCTCCGACTGGACGATGCTTCCCGTATTGACGACCTTGAGCGCGCCGGTGATCCCGGCGGCGCCGTCCAGGACGATCGTGCCCGAGTTGGTCACCAGCTTGCCGCCCGTGATCGCGGCCGTCGGCGGCGAAGTGAACGCGCGACCCGTGACGATCATGCTGCCGAGGTTCTCGAACGTCGACTTGTCGTTCAGCGCCACGCCGACGCCGGAATAGTTGGTGCTGGTGAACGACAGCGCGCCGTGGCTGACGATCGAGACCTCGCCGACATCGCTGTACGCGCCGTCGAACGGGGTGGTGACCATGATGGCGTAGCCGTCGTTGACGGTCATGTCGGCGCTCAGGTCGACCTTGCCCTTGCCCGCCAGCATCAGCATGCTGGTGAAGGTCTTGTCCGCCGTCAGGGTCAGGCTGACGCCGTCGCCCAACTCGTAGCCGACGCGCTCGAAGGACGTCGCGGACGCGATCTTGGTGGTCGTGTTGGCGGCCACCCGCAGGATCAGACGGTCGACTCCGTCGCCGCCGTCCATCGCCCCGGTGACGCTCTTGAACTTGCCGTTGGCGAAGTCGTCGACGGTGGTGACGAAGACATCCTCGCCGCCGCCCATCAATAGGCCGCCATTCAACGTGCCGCCCTTGCTGATGAAGACGTCGTTCGAATAGTAGCCGGCGGTGAAATCGACGTCGCCGTTCAGCGTTCCGGCGTTGGTCACGCGGGCGGTGTAGCCGTTGGCGACGGACGCCTTGGAGCCGGTGATCACGCCGCCGGCCAGGTTATCGAGGCTGGCGCTGTTGAGCAGCACGCCCACGCCGTTCGTCGCCTTGATGGTCCCGGTGTTGGACAGGGCGCCGGACAAGGATGCGCCTATGAGCGCGCCCTCGATCGTGCCGCTGTTCTCCCCGACCCGGGCGAAGTAGCCCAGATTGAGGCCCGTGCCGGAGGTCGAGCGAATCGTTCCGCTGTTGCTGAATTTGGCTGCGTTTACATAGGCTCCCGTACCGCTGGCGATGATCGCGCCGCTGTTGGAGAAGCCGCCGGCCACGTCCCAGAGGAAGTTGGCGGACACGCCGCCGGCGGCCGTCGAGGTGATCGTGCCGGTGTTGACGAAGTCGTTGAGGTTCTGCAGCTCGACGGCGAAGCCGTACGGGTCCACGCCGCCGCCGGCCGGCGAGAAGGTCGCGGTGATGTCGCCCGTGTTCCTGAAGCCGAGCGTCGCGCTGTAGTCCCAGGGCGGACCGATCGTCGTGACGAAGGCCGCGCCGGTGCTGGTCACCTTGCCCGTGGTCACGAACCGTCCCGAGCCGCCGATGAAAAGCCCGTCGACCGCGTCGCTGTTGAGCGTGGCGGTGGCGTTCGGGCCGATCATCATCCCCAGCTTCTGGAAGCGGGTGGGCAGCACGACGTTCTGCATGAGCGAGTCGAGCGTGACGTCCTGCGTGAAGTCGAACCGCAGCGTGTTCGTGCCGCCGCCGCCATCGATGGCGCCCGAAATCCCGGCGATCCGGCCGGCCGCGGCGTCCCAGCGCGCGAGCAATATGTCGTCCTGCGCGCCCAGCTGCACGGCGCCGTTGATGGTCCCCGCGCTGTTGTCCAGCACCGTGGACGATCCTCGTGCGCCGGAGGTGAAGATGCTGCCGTTGATGGTTCCGGCGTTGATGATCGTCCCGCCGTCGGCCCTGATCGCGGTCCCGCCGGCGCTCTGGATGAGGCCCCCGGCCTTGTTCGTCAGCGTGACGAGGTTGGCGGTGTCGATCACCGACCCGGAAGCGTCGTTCCGCATCACGCCGCTGTTGGTGATCGTCATGTAGCCCATGTCCAGCCTGATGGTGGGCAGGCTGCTGCCGGACCGGATCGTTCCGGTGTTGGTGATCGACTGGGGGATCACCGCGAAGCTGGTGTTGGCGACGTTGAGCCAATAGGCCGATCCGGCTCCGCCGTCGATCAGGCCGGCGTTGGTGAGGACGCCCACCGAGCCGTAGATGGCGGTGTCGTCGCTGCGGATCACGCCGCCCGCCCGGTTCGTGATCGATTGGAATCCGGACATCTGCGGATCGGACGCCACCAGGCCCATGGCGGTCGCCGAGATCACGCCGCTGTTGTCGATCGTGGCGATGACGGGAGCCCATCCCGCGTAGTTCTGGCCGTTGAGCCAGATGGCGTTGCCGCCCTCGACCCGGCCGGTCTGGCCCACCGTCAGGTCGAGCTTGGTGGCCGGGAAGCTGTTGTTGGCGCCGGTGGAGGTGACCTGGATACCGGTGGTGACGCCGCCGGTGATCGTGCCGTCGACGTTCAGGCTCACCGTCGTGCCGGGCGTCGCGCCGGCCGCCGAGGTGATGATGAGGGCGTTGTACTGGCCCACGATATCGGGGCGTTCGAGGACCGCGCCGACCGGCACGTCCATGGCGCCGCTCGTCGAAATGACGAGCTGGGCCACCGTCGTCCCGGAACAGGTGACCGGGGTGGTCGGAGTCGGAGACGCCGGAAGGCAGTCCGCGAACGCCGCGCCGCCCATCCCCATCGTCAGCGCCAGGACGCTGCAACCTAACAAACGCTTGCGCTTCGCGCGCACGAACACACTCGACTCGACCACTGGAAACTTCCCCCCAAAACGCTACTTGGAGGAGGTCTCTAGCTTCGCCTTAGTACAACGTCCAGTTAAGGTTTTTGGCGCTCTAGCGGAAGGCTAGGGTTCCTCGAAGAAGCGCTCCACCTGCTCGGCCCAGCCGTAGGTGGCGCTGTTGAGCTGGTCGCGGTCGTAGGCGGGGACCTCCTTGAAGCGGTCCTTGGTCACGTCGGCGACATAGGCCTCGTCCTTGTCGTCCCAGGTCAGCACGCGCCAGGGCAGGGGGCGGTATTTGCCGCCGGCCGCGAACAGGCCCGCCGGTTCGATGGCCACGTAGCGGGCGATGCCGGCGTCGCGGTCGATGAACACCTCGCGGATCGCGCCCAGCTTGTGGCCGCCCGCGTCGTTGACCTTGACGCCGATCAGGGCGGCGCTCTTCACCAGGCGATCGTCGAGGCTCATCGAGGGGCTCCTTGGCAGGGTCTTGTGGGCAGGATTTTGAGGTTTGTTCCGCGAACAAACGCGGCTACGGCCAAGATCGATCCATTGGTCAGACCTTGGTCGGTATGGTCAGGCCAGCTGGCGTTGCGGATGATGGTGGGGCGGTCTATGGCTGTTACCGCTACCGTCGCGGCGACATCGCCAAGGCAGGCGGGGTCGGGGAGAGAGGCATGAACGGCAAGATCCGGGCCCTGCGCTGGTGGATGATCGGCCTGGTGATGCTGGGCGCGGTGCTGAACTACCTGACGCGCAGCACCCTGGGCGTCGCGGCCCCGACCGTGCTGGCCGACCTGCATATCGGCCCTAAGGAATATTCCTGGATCACCGGCGCCTTCCAGCTGGGGGTCATGCTGCAGCCCCTGTGCGGCTACGTGCTGGACTCCATCGGCCTGAAGCTGGGCTTCGCCCTGTTCGCCACCGCCTGGTCGCTGCTGACCATGGCCCATGGCTTCGCGGGAAGTTGGCAGGCCTTGCTGGGTCTGCGCGGCGCGTTGGGCGTGGCCGAGGGCTGCGCCCAGCCGGCCGGGATGAAGGCGGTGTCGATCTGGTTCCCGGCCAAGGAGCGCGGCTTCGCCGGCGGGATGTTCAACATCGGCGCCTCGATGGGCGCGGTGCTGGCCCCGCCACTGGTGGCCTGGTCGATCCTGGTCTGGAACTGGCGGGCGGCCTTCTTCGTGGCCGGCGCCCTGGGCCTGGTCTGGGTGGTGCTGTGGCTGGCGGCCTACCAGTCGCCCGACAAGCACAAGGCCCTCTCCGACGCCGAGCGCGATCTGATCGCTTCGGGCCAGGAGACCCACCTGGACGACGCCGGGGCCAAGCCGTCGATCCTGACCCTGATGACTCGCCGCAACTTCTGGGGCATCGCCCTGCCCAGGTTCCTGGCCGACCCCACCTGGGGCACGCTGTCGTTCTGGATCCCGCTGTACCTGACCACCGTCCGCCATTTCGACCTCAAGCAGATCGCCCTGTTCGCCTGGCTGCCGTTCGTGGCGGCCGACCTGGGCTGCCTGTTCGGCCCCGCGGTGGTGCTGTTCCTGCAGAAGCGCGGGGTGAGCCTGATCAACGCCCGCCGCTGGGCCTTCACCCTGGGCGCCCTGCTGATGACCGGCATGATGTTCGTCGGCCGGGTCGAGAGCCCCTATGTGGCCATCGCCCTGCTGTGCCTGGGCGGCTTCGCCCACCAGACCCTGTCGGTGACGGTGATCACCATGTCGTCCGACCTGTTCCGCAAGAGCGAGGTGGCGACCGTGGCCGGCATGGCCGGGTTCTGCGGCAATTTCGGCCTGCTGATCTTTTCGCTGCTGATCGGCGGCCTGGTGGCCCGGATCGGCTACGATCCGTTCTTCGTCGCCCTGGGCGTGCTGGACCTGGCCGGCGCCGCCCTGCTGTGGGCCCTGGTCCGCGAGTCCGCCCCTCCTCCGGCCGCCCGGCCCGTCACCGTTCCCGCCCTCTAGAGCCGCCGATGTCCGTGATCTCCAACCCGATCCTGAGGGGCTTCAATCCCGACCCGTCGATCATCCGCGTCGGCGAGGACTACTACGTCGCCACCTCGACCTTCGAATGGTTCCCGGGCGTCCAGATCCACCACTCGCGCGACCTGGTGAACTGGCGGCTGCTGAGCCGGCCCCTGATCCGGCCCAGCCAGCTGGACATGCTGGGCGCGCCCGACGGCTGCGGCGTCTGGGCCCCGTGCCTGACCCACGCCGACGGCAAGTTCTGGCTGATCTATACCGACGTGAAGCGCTACGGCCGCACCACGACCGGCGGGGCCTCGGGCGCGTCCCTGCGCGACTTCCACAACTACCTGGTCACCGCCGACGACATCGAGGGGCCGTGGTCCGACCCGGTGTTCCTCAACAGCAGCGGCTTCGATCCCTCGCTGTTCCACGACGACGACGGCAGGAAGTGGCTGCTGAACATGCTGTGGGACCACCGGCCGGGCCGCAACCGCTTCGCCGGCATCGTCGCCCAGGAATACGACGCCTTCGCCGCCAAGCTGGTGGGCGAACGCATCAACATCTTCCCCGGCACGCCGCTGGGCCTGACCGAGGCGCCGCACCTCTACAAGCGCGACGGCTGGTACCACCTGATCACCGCCGAGGGCGGCACGGGCTTCGGCCACGCGGTGACCATGGCCCGCTCGCGGACGCTGGAAGGTCCCTACGCGCTCCACCCCGACGGTCCGGTGCTGACCGCCCGCGACCGGCCGCACGCGACCCTGCAGCGGGCCGGCCACGCCGACCTCGTCGAGACGCCCGACGGCGAGACCTGGATGGCCTATCTGTGCGGCCGTCCGCTGCCCAATCGCGGCCGCTGCGTGCTGGGCCGCGAGACGGCGATCCAGCCGATGACCTGGGGCGAGGACGGCTGGCTGCGCACCCGCGACGGCTCGGGCGATCCCGAGCTGGACCCGCCGTCGCCCGGCTTGCCGCCCGCGCCGTGGCCCGCCGCCCCGGCCTGGGAGGACTTCGACGGTCCCGACCTGCCCCTGGACTTCCAGTGGCTGCGTTCGCCCTATCCCGACCAGCTGTTCAGCCTGACGGCCCGGCCCGGCTGGCTGCGCCTGTTCGGCCGCGAGAGCATCGGCAGCACGTTCCGCCAGGCCCTGGTCGCCCGCCGCCAGCAAGCGTTCTGCTACAGCGCCCGCACGGTGCTGGACTTCGCGCCCGCGCACTACCAGCAGGCGGCCGGGCTGGTCTGCTATTACGGAGCCAACAAGTTCCACTACCTGTTCGTGTCGCGCGACGAGGAGAACGGGCGGCATCTGCAGGTGATGTCGGCCCTGCCCGACAGCCCCCAGGCCGACGCCTTCACGACCCCGATCCCGCTGCCCGACGCGGGGCTGGTCCACCTGCGGGTCGAGGTCGACTTCGAGCGCCTGCGCTTCGCGTGGAGCCTGGACGGCGAAGCCTGGACCTGGCTGCCCCAGGTGTTCGACGCCTCGATCCTGTCGGACGAGGCCACCGCGCCGGGCGCCCCCAACTTCACCGGCGCCTTCGTGGGCGTGGCGTGCCAGGACACCTCCGGAACGGGGCTGCCGGCCGACTTCGACGGGTTCGGCTATGTGGAGCGGGGGTACGAGGCGAAAATCCCTCTCTCATAGAGAGAGGGATTCAAGGTTGCCAATCCGCTCTGGACGTTCAACTAACGCCCCATGACCGCGCCCAAGCCCACCGTCCTCGTCGCCGCCGCCGCCCTGATCGATGTCGACGGCCGCGTGCTGATCTGCCGGCGCCCGCAGGGCAAGTCGCTGGCGGGGTTGTGGGAGTTTCCCGGCGGCAAGGTCGAGCCGGGCGAGACGCCCGAGCAGTGCCTCATCCGCGAGCTGCACGAGGAGCTGGACATCAAGGTCGCCCAGGCCTGCCTGGCGCCGTTCGTCTTCGCCTCGCACACCTACGAGACCTTCCACCTGCTGATGCCGCTGTACCTGCTGCGGCGCTGGGACGGCGTGGTCACGGCCAAGGAGCACGAGGCGCTGAAATGGGTGAAGCCCGACCAGCTGGCCGACTATCCGATGCCGCCGGCCGACCTGCCGCTGATCGCCTGGCTGCGCGACCTGCTGTGAAGCGTCCGCCTTATCCCTCTTATCCGCTCATCCCGGCGAATGCCGGGATGAGCGGATCAAGAAGGCGATCCAAAGCTGAGAAACCGCCCTAGCTCCCGGCCTTGTCGCCCGCCGGCTGCTCCACCGTGCCCAGCGCATCCGCCAGGCGCATCTTGGCCGAGCCGGGGCGCAGGGGCTTCTGCTGGCGCTCGTGCGGGGCCCAGCCGGTGACGGTGATGATCTCGAACGTGGCCGGCACCCGGCCGTCGGGCTCGGCGAAGCGCGCCTGATAGATCTCCATCGCCCGGAACAGCACCTTGCGGCTCAGGGGCTTGCGCGAGCGGTCGATCAGCACGCTGGTCTCGCCCATGGCCCGCAGGTCCTTGAGCAGGGCCAGCGGGTGGGCGTAGCGCACCTTGACCCGGTCCTTGTCGGCCACCGGCAGGGCGAAGCCGGCGCGCTGCAGCAGGCCCGCGGCGTCGACCGTGTCGGCGAACGGCGAGACGCGGGGGAAGGCTCCGCCGGTGATCTCGTCCTCGGCGGCCAGCAGGGCCTGGCGCAACTCGGTCAGGGTGGCCCCGCCGAACAGGGCGCCGACGAACAGCCCGTCGGGCTTGAGCGCGCGGCGGACCTGGATCAGGGCGCCGACCAGGTCGTTGGTCCAGTGCAGGGCCAGGGTCGAGACGGCCAGGTCCAGGGTCTCGTCGCCGAACGGCAGGCGTTCCTCGTCGGCGACGACCTGCGCGCCGCCGCGGCCCGCCAGCATCCGCTCCGACAGGTCGGTCTCGATCAGCAGGCCGACCTTGGCGCGGGCGTCGCTTTCGGCCAGGGCGCGCGAGAAAGCGCCGTTTCGGCTTCCCAGGTCGACCGCCACCGGAAACTCCCGCAGGATCGCCTCCAGGCGCAGCACGGCGTCCTCGGCGGCGCGGGCCTTCAGGAAGTCGGCGGCCTGGAAGCCGGGGGCGGCGCGGTCGAGACGGGCGCGCAGCAGGGCGCGGTCGAAGAGCAGGGGGGCGGCGGTCATGTCGGCGCAAGATGGGGCTTCTCGCGCTTCTTGGAAACCGCCTGCTGGCGTTACGGCGTTCGCTCGGGGGATGCTGGACCTGATCCTGCCGCCGCGCGCCTTCGACGGCGGGGCGGCCCTGACCTCGGGGCTGTCGGCGCAGGCGTGGAGCCGCATCACCTTCCTGGACGGTCCGGTCTGCGACGGCTGCGGCGCGGCCTTCGCCTTCGACGCCGGCGAGGTCCGCTGCGTCCTGTGCCAGACGAGACCCCGCGCCTTCGCCCGGGCGCGGGCCGCCTGCCTCTACGACGAGCACTCGCGCGACCTGATCCTCAAGCTCAAGCACGCCGACCGCACCGACCTCTCGGGCCTGTTCGCCCGCTGGCTGTCGCGCAGCGCCGCCGACCTGCTGGACGAGGCCGAGGCGGTGGTCCCCGTGCCCATGCACCCCTCGCGCCTGCTCAAGCGCCGCTACAACCAGGCGGCCGAGATCGCCCGGCCGCTGTGCGCCCTGGCAGGGCGGACCTATCTGCCCGACGCCCTGGTGCGCCGGCGCGACACCGACAGCCAGGGCGGCAAGTCGGCCGACGGCCGCCGCCGCAACGTCGCCGCCGCCTTCGCCGTGCCCGATCGCAGGCGGTCGCTGGTCGAGGGAAAACGGGTGCTGCTGGTCGACGACGTGCTGACCACCGGGGCCACGGCCGAGGGCTGCGCGCGGGCGCTGCTGGCGGCCGGAGCCTCGGCTGTCGACCTGACTGTCGTCGCGCGCGTTACAGAAATGCGAACCCGTCCTATATGAGGGCTGGAATCCGAGCTTTTGGAACCGACATGGCCAAGGTCACCATCTACACCCGTCCCTTCTGCGGCTACTGCGCCCGCGCCCTGAAGCTGCTCAACGACAAGGGCGCCGACTTCTCCGAGATCGAGGCGGGCATGGATCCCAAGCTGCGCCAGGAGATGATCGACCGTTCGGGCCGCGCCACCTTCCCGCAGATCTTCGTCGGCGAGCAGCACATCGGCGGCTGCGACGACATGATGGCGCTGGAGCGCGAGGGCAAGCTCGACCCGCTGCTGGCCGCATGACGGTTCGGGTCGGCCTCGTCCAGACGCGTACGCCGGCCACCCAGGCCGCCGCGCTCGAGCATGTCGCGCCGCTGGTGCGGCAGGCGGCCGAGGCGGGCGCGCAATTCATCCTGACGCCCGAGGGCGTCAACGTGCTGCAGAAGGACAAGGAGAAGCTGCTGCCGACCCTCGTCCCGCTGGAGGACGACGTGGTGGTGCGCGGCCTGCAGGCCCTGGCGCGGGAATACGGCGTCTGGATCGACGTCGGCTCGGCCCTGGTGCTGCGCGAGGACGGAAAAGCCGCCAACCGGCAGGCTGTGATCGACCCCTCGGGCGCGATCGTCGCCACCTACGACAAGCTGCACATGTTCGACGTGCAGCTGCCCACTGGCGAGACGGCGCGGGAATCGGCCGTCTACACCCCCGGCGAGCGGGCGGTGGTGGTCGATACGCCTCTGGGGCCGACCGGCCTGACCATCTGCTACGACATGCGCTTTCCGGCCCTGCACCGGGCCCTGGCGCTGGCGGGGGCCAAGGTGATCACGGCGCCCGCCGCCTTCACCCGCCCGACCGGAGAGGCGCACTGGGACATCCTGCTGCGCGCCCGGGCCATCGAAACCGGCTCGTTCGTCATCGCCGCCGCGCAGGGCGGCTTCCACGAGGACGGGCGCGGCACCTGGGGCCGCTCGATCGCCATCGGCCCGTGGGGCGAGGTGATCGGCAAGCTTGACCATGACGAGCCGGGCGTGCTGATCGCCGATCTCGACCTGGCGGCCGCCGACAAGGCGCGCGCGGCCATCCCGGTCCTGACCAACGCCCGCGACTTCGTCGGGCCGTGAGCCCATACTGACGTCATGATCAAGTACGCCCTCGCCTGCGATCACGAACATGAGTTCGAAGGCTGGTTCGGCTCGTCGGGCGACTATGACGACCAGGCCGCCCGCGGCCTCGTCGAGTGCCCGGTGTGCGGCTCGACCGGCGTGCGCAAGCAGATCATGGCCCCCGCCGTCGCCGGCACGAAGGCTCAGCGATCCTCGCCCGAGCCGGATGCGAAGATGCGCGAGATGATGATGACCGCCATGAGCGAGGTGCGTCGCGAGGTCGAGGAGAACTTCGACTATGTCGGCGACCGCTTCGCCAAGGAGGCCCGCGACATCCACGAGGGCAAGTCCGAGGAACGCGGCATCTATGGCGAGGCCTCGCCCAAGGAGGTGAAGGCCCTGCTGGAGGACGGCGTGAAAGTCGCCGCCCTGCCGCCGGCCCCGCCGAAGAAGACGCAGGTCAACTAGGCTCGCCGCGCTCCCTGGGGCTCATGAGGCCGGCGCCGCGCCGCCAGTCGTCGATGCGGCGCATCAGCGGCGTCGCGGTCGCGCCGTGGATCAGGATCGAGCCCAGGACGACGAAGCCGGTGATCGCCCAGAGCCGCGCCCAGTCGTCGAACGGTCCGTGGTTGAGGGCCCAGGCCAGGTAGTAGAACGAGCCGATCCCGCGGATCCCGAAGAACGAGACGATCGCCCGCTCGCGGCGCGAATGCGGCGCCCACAGCAGGCCGATCCAGCCGGCCAGCGGCCGCACGACAAGCAGCAGCGCCAGGCCCAGGCCCGCGTCCTTCCAGGTCAGGGGCGCCAGCAGCCCGCCGCCGATCGCGCCGCCCAGCATGACCAGGACCAGCATCATCAGCAGGCGCTCCACCTGTTCGGCGAAGTCGTGCATGGCCTCGTGGAATTCGTGGTCGCGCTCGGTGGCCCGCAGCGCCAAGGCGGCGATGAACACGGCCAGGAAGCCGTAGCCGTGCGCCGCCTCGGCCACGGCGTAGGCGAACAGGGTCGCGCCCAGCGCCACCAGGCCGTCGCCGGTGCCGGAGAGGCGCGCGCGCGGCGCCTTGAAGGTGATCCAGCCCAGGACCTTGCCGACCGCCCAGCCCACGGCGATCCCGGCCGCGATCCGCCAGGCGACGTCGACGGCCAGCCAGTGGCCCAGGCGCTCGGCGGACAGAAGGCCGCCGCCGGCCGCGGCTGCCACGGCCAGGTGCACGAACGGAAAGGCGAAGCCGTCGTTGAGCCCCGCCTCGGAGGTCAGGGCGAAGCGCGCCTCGCCGTCCTCGCCCGAACGCGGCGGCCCGACCTGCACGTCGGAGGCCAGCACCGGGTCGGTCGGGGCCAAGGCCGCGCCGAGCAGCAGGGCCGAGGCCAGGCCCAATCCAAGTCCGTAGACGCCGATCAGCGTCACCCCGGCGATGGTCAGGGGCATGGTGATGGCGATCAGCCGCCAGGACGAGCTCCAGGCCTTCCAGCCGAGGCGGCGGTCGATCTTCAGCCCCGCGCCCATCAGCGAGACCAGCACGACCAGTTCGGTCAGCCGCTCGGTCAGGGTGGAGAAGCGCAGGGGATCGGGCCGGAACGGCAGGCCGCCGGCATGGAACACCACGACGCCGATGGCGACGCAGAGAATGGCCAGCGACAGGGGCAGGTTGCGCAGCGCCATCGGCAGCCAGGCGACCAGCAGCACGATCACGCCGACGCCGAGGAGAAACAGGATGTAGGGGTCTAGCGCCATCGTGCTCCAACGCGCCGGGAGGCGAAGGGAAACGAAAAAGGGCCCGTCCTCGCGAACGGGCCCCTCGACCTTTCGAAGCGGCTTGCCGCCGCCTGTCGCTTCCGGTTTAGCGGTAGCGGTACTCGTAGTGGCAGTTCTTCTTGGAGTTGTGCTTGGCGATCTGGTTGCCGGCGACCGCGCCGACCACGCCGCCGAGGATCGCGCCCTCGGTCTTGGCGCCGTTGCCGGCCACGGCCGCGCCGAGCGCGCCGCCGCTGAGGCCGCCGATCACGGTGCCCTTGTTGCGCGACTTCTTGGTGCTCTTGCAGACCAGCACGCGCTCGCGGCGCTGCTGGGCTTCGGCGACGGTGACAGCGACGGTGGAGGCGGTGAAGGCCAGGCTCACCGCGACGATCAGGGTTTTCATTTGGGCGCGCATGGCGACCTCCGTTGAGAGTGTTGTTCTATGTCCCTTGCGGGGGATAACGCCGAAGCTCCGCGTCGGTTCTATGTCGAGAGCCCGACGCGGGAACTCAGGCGTGGATCAGCCGTCGACGCGGTAGCGGCCGTCGCTGTCGGGACAAACGCGGACGTAGCGGCTTTCGGTGCGGCCCTGGTACTCGGTCGGGGCCTGCACGAGGCGGCACTTGCGCTCGTTGTAGCGGTTCCATTCCGAGTAGCCGCCGGCCCGGTCGCGATAGTCGGCGCTTTCGCGATAGGGCACGGTGTCGTCGTAGGACCAGTACTGGCCGCGGCTGTCGCAGCGGGCCTTGGCGGTCGAGTTGCCGATGACGGCGCCCGCGCCGGCGCCGACAACGGCTCCCAGCACCGCGCCTTCGGTCTTGGCGTTGCGGGCGGCGACGTTGGAGCCGATCACCGCCCCGGCCAGGGCGCCGATCACCCCGCCGGCGGTGGCGTTGCGCTTGGCGTCGTCGCGGCACGGGTCGCTGTAGCTGCCGCCCGACGGCCTGGTGTTGTCGCCATAGACGGGCGGCGGCGGATTGTTCGCGTAGGGGTCGGTTTCGTAGCGGTCGCCCGCGTCCGGATAGCGGCGGTCATAGGACCCGCGGCCGTAACGGCGGTCGTAGTCGTCGCGGGCCCGCTCATAGCTGGCGCGGTCGCTCTCCCACTGGCGGCGCTGGGCGTCGTAGTCGGCGACATCCCTCGAGTCGTAGGTCTGGCCGCTGGTGGCGAAGCGGCGGGCTTCGTCGGGGTAGCGGCGGTCGTAGGCGCCGCGGCCGTTGCGACGGTCATAGGCGTCGCGCGTGCGCTGGTAGGCGGCGCGGTCGGCCTCGTACTGGCGCTGTTCGGCGTAGTAGTCGCCGCTGGTGGGGTAGGCCGGCGTGCGCCAGCGGCTGGCTTCGCTGGGATAGCGGCGGTCATAGGCCCCGCGGCCATAGCGGCGGTCGTAGTCGTCGCGGGCGCGCTCGTAGGCGGCCCGGTCGGCGTCGTACTGGGCCTGGCGGCTGTCGTAGTCCGCACGGCGGGCCTCGTAGGACGAGCGCTGCTGCTGATAGGTCTGCAATTGCTGCTGGTAGGCGCTATCGCTCTGAGTTTCGTACTGCGCCATGGCGGGCGCGGCCGAGGTGATGGCGACGGCGCCGGCCATCAGCCAGGCCAGACGACGGGAGGTCATGGGGAAGTCTCCGTTCCGACGAACGGATCGGGCGCTCCGCCCCACGAGAGGCGCCGATCCAGGTTCCAAGTCCCTGCGGCGGAATAAGCCGCAGCGAAGGTCAAGGTTCCCGGAAAAGATCTCGGAAAAGGGCTGGGATCAGTCGTTCAGCCAGGTGACGGCGAAGCGCTCGCCGGTCCAGACCGCCACGGCCATGGACGCTTCCTCGGTTCCGAACGACAGGGTCGGGGCCTTCAGCTCGACCTGGCGCGGCTCGTCGGCGGCGCAGGGGGCGCCGACGTCCTTGGCGCAGGTGGTCGGATAGGTCCCGGCCGGCTGGGCGGCGATGAAGAAATTGGCGGTATCGGCGACCAGGGTGACGGTCTCGGGCTTGCCCGGCGCGGAGCCGCGCTCGACCACCAGCACGTGGGCGCCGCCGCGCGGCTCCAGCTTCGCCAGGTCGGCCTTGCCGTCGCCGTCGAAATCCCCGGCCAGCGAGGGCAGGGCGGCGGCGAGGGCGAGCAGCAGGGCGGGCATGGGGAGAACTCCAAGGGTACAGCCGGAGGTTGGCGCGCGGCCGCGCGGCGTCAAGCCTCTTTCAGGGCCGAGCGCAGGTCGGTGCGGGTGAAGTCGTCGCCCTTGTAGAGCAGCGCGCCGTCGCCGTGGGTCTTGGCCAGGGCGTAGGCGAAGCAGTCGCCGAGGTTTAGTCCGGCCGGCGTGCGACGGCCGAAGCGGATGAAGGCGTCGATGGCCAGTCGGGTCTGCTCGGCGTCGGCCATGACGATTTCGACACCGAAGGCCTGCAGGAGATTTTCGGCCTCCTGTCGGCCTGTTTCGCCGCGGGTGACCTCAGCCTTGGCCAGCACTTCCCAGTAATTGACGGCCGACATCGCTCGACCGCCGGTCGTCGTCGAAAGCCTTGCGGAAAACGCGGCCGCTTCGGGTTCGTTCAGCAGGATGGCCACGATCGCCGAGGCGTCGACGACGATCAACGTGGCAGACCGTCGGCGTCGTAGAAGTCGGCGTCGCCAGGCATCGGCGCGAGTTCGGGCAGGGCTTGAAAGCGAGCGACGATCCGCGCGACCTCGTCGAGATCCACGTCGGGTGAACGGACCTGCCGGGACCGATTGCGCTCAAGGGTTTCAAGTACGGCCGCGTCGATGGCGTCGGAAAGGCTGCCGCCACGTTGGCGGGCGAGTTCGCGGACGTGTTCCACGACCTGACTTTCGACTTCGATGGTTTCGACCTTGATCATAGCGGTAGAAAACATACCGCGAACCTTGTTCGGCGTCACGCCGCCGGCTTGGTGACCGTCATCATGTAGTTGATGTCGACGTCGGTGGAGCGGCTCCAGCGGCCGGTCAGCGGGTTGTAGGCGACGCCGAACGGGCCGTGCATCTCGACCGGCTCGCCGGCCAGGAAGGCGCGCAGTTCCTCGGGCTTGAGGAACTGCTTCCACTCGTGGGTGCCGGGCGGCACCCAGCGCAGCACGTATTCCGCGCCGATCTTGGCCAGGGCCAGGGCCTTGAGCGTGCGGTTCAGGGTGGCGACGATCATCAGGCCGCCGGGTTTCAGCAACTGGGCGCAGGTGCGCAGGAAGGCGCCCGGGTCGGCCACGTGCTCGATGACCTCCATGGTCAGCACCACGTCGAACGGCCCCGCGCCCTCGGCGACCAGCTGCTCGGCGGTGGCTGGGCGGTAGCCGATGGAAAGGCCCTGCTCGGCGGCGTGGGCCGCGGCGGTCTTGATGTTGTTTTCCGAGGCGTCGATGGCGGTGACGGAAAAGCCCAGGCGGGCCATCGGCTCGCTCAGCAGGCCGCCGCCGCAGCCGATGTCGATCAGGGAAAGGCCCTCGAACGGCGCGCGCTCGTTGCCGTCGCGGCCAAAGCGCTCCAGCGCCTGCTCCCGGATGAAGCCCAGCCGGCAGGGATTGAACACATGCAGCGGCGCGAACTTGCCCTTGGGGTCCCACCACTCGGCGGCGATGGCCGAGAACCGCGCCACGTCGGCGGGGTCGATGCTCCAGTTGGGCGTATTCGGGGCGCTCTGAGTCATGGTCAGCGTATGAGCACGACTTCGACCGGCAGGTCCAGATCGCTCCAGGCCCGATCGGTCGTCATGACCGGGAGACCTTCCCTGATGGCCAGGGCGAGGCAGGCGCGGTCGCCGAGCGACAGGCCCTTGTGGCGGGTGGCGGTGCGGAGAAGGCCGGCCTGGATGGCGAGGTCGCCATCGAAGTCAGCGATGTTCAGCGCCAGCGTCGAGAGGCGGCCTTCGACGTCCGAAGGCGTTGCGCCGCGCTCGATCAGCTTGGTGACCACTTCAGCCAGGTTGACGGTGGATATCCGGGCGTCCTTGAGCGCCGCGGCGGCGCGATCCTGGCCGGATTCGCCAAACAGGATCGCCAGGACGGCGGAGCAATCCATGATGAATTCAGTCGTCATGGCGGCGTTGCGCCTCCCAGGCCCGGGCTTCCTCTTCCTCCTGGGCGGCCTCTCGGCGGCGATCTTCGATCAACTCGTCGGACGCCAGTTTGTCGGAGGGGATAGCGAAGCTCGCCACCCAGTTCTGCAGACGACGCACGGACTCCGGAAGGCTGATGAGCTTGAAGAACTCGCCATCCAGCTCGGCGATGATCACGCCGTTCGCTCCAGCGCCGAGCGCCGCGAGCACCTCGGCTGGAAGCGTCAGTGATCCGTTCCTGAGTTCCAATCGGTAGCTCTTCGGCCGATCGTGGACAAAGGCTCCGGCGTCGCCTTCCGCCATTCCTATCGGCGCGACCGTCTCAGCCGGACGGGCCTCCTCCAGCACATTCCGCACGTGCTGGTAGCGCTTGCCGAGGATGCGGGCGATGTCGGCGCGCTTGTAGCCGGCGGCGGCCAGGGCGCGGATCTTGCCGGCGACGGTGGTCTGGCCGGCCAGCAGGCGTTCGACCTCGGGCGACATGGTGCTTTCCGATCGTCTGTGGACAGGTAGATAGTCAGTCAGGTTGCGCCCTGCGTCAAATCCTCGCCCCATCCCGAGAAAAAAGACACATCGGCGACATTGCCGTTGCGCCAAGGCCCCGCTAGAAGGCGCGGGCTTGCGCGGAAGGACGGGTTCCGGCCGCGAAGGCGCAAGAAAAAACCGCTTTGGTTCGAGGATTTAGAGACGTGTCACGTCTGGTGATGAAGTTCGGCGGCACCTCGGTGGCCGACCTGGAGCGCATCCGCCGGGTGGCGCGCCTGGTCGCCGCGGAAGTCGCCACGGGCAAGCAGGTCGCCGTCGTCGTTTCCGCCATGTCGGGCAAGACCAACGAGCTGGTCGCCTGGACGGACGGAGCCGGCCGCGCCGCCGCGGGCCTTCCCGCGTCTGACGACGAGTACGACGCCGTCGTGGCGTCGGGCGAGCAGGTGACCGCCGGCCTGCTGGCCATGACCCTGCGCAACATGGGCCACAAGGCCCGCTC
>Ga0102591_1002046_pt1 | contig 23815 bp, 18 predicted proteins | sample AraplaCol_mCL_r2_2_FD_76860 | JGI IMG/M metagenome (GOLD analysis project Ga0102591, IMG submission 76860) | Arabidopsis root microbial communities from North Carolina, USA - plate scrape MF_Col_mCL_r2 (SPADES assembly) (version 2) | ecosystem: Host-associated > Plants > Roots > Endosphere... | reverse complement strand
CCCCTTCACGCTTCAGCTGGTACTGAACGCGTTGGCCATCCCAGGCCCACCAGGCCTGTTCGACCGGCGGACCGATCCAGTCGGGATCGGCCATGGCCTGGGTCAGAGTGACCGGGGTCTGCGCGTGTGCGGCGCAGGTCAGCAGAAGAGCGGAAACCGCAAGGGAAGTGAGGCGGATGGGACGCGATGGCATGAGGTCGTACCGGCACGGTTGGACAAAACCCCCGCAGCCTATCAGTCCCCCGCTTTGCCGGATCGGGTCATGCGTCATGGGTGGGACGATTTGGCCGAAGACAGGCTCCGGGCCCGAGGACACACTTCTTCCCCGGCCAACATCGATGGAGTGAGCCGTGGACCCCCTGCTGCTGTCGCGTATCCAGTTCGGGTTCGTAATCTCGGTCCATATCCTGTTCCCCGCCTTCACGATAGGTCTGGCGAACTGGCTGGCCTTCGTCGAATGGCGCTGGCTGCGCACGCGCGACACGCTCTGGCGCGACCTGTACTTCTTCTGGATCCGGATCTTCGCCGTGTCCTTCGGCATGGGCGTGGTATCGGGCATCGTGATGAGTTTCCAGTTCGGCACGAACTGGGCGACGCTCAGCGAACAGGCCGGCAACATCCTCGGCCCGTTGCTGAGTTACGAAGTGCTCACCGCGTTCTTCCTGGAAGCGACGTTCCTGGGCGTGATGCTGTTCGGCTGGGGACGCGTGAGCGAGAAGGTGCATTTCCTCGCAACCGCCATGGTCGCGCTGGGCACGCTGATCTCCACGTTCTGGATCATCTCCGCCAACAGCTGGATGCAGACGCCGCAGGGTTACAGCATCGTCGACGGCGTGTTCCAGCCCGACGACTGGTTCGCGATCATCTTCAATCCGTCCTTCCCCGTGCGACTGGCGCACATGGTGCTGGCCGCGTTCATCACCACCTGTTTCGTGATCGGCGGCGTGGGTGCGTCGTACCTGCTGCGCGGCGTGCATGTGGACGCGGGAAAACGCATGCTCAAGGCGTCGGTGCTGTTTGCCGCGATCACCGTGCCAGCGCAGGTATTCGTCGGCGACATGCACGGGCTGAACGTGCTCGAACACCAGCCGATCAAGGTCGCGGCGATGGAAGGGCACTGGGAGAGCGAACCGCAGGGCGAAGGCATGCCTTTCGTCGTGTTCGCAGTGCCGAACGAACGCACGGAGCGTAACGATCTGGAAGTCGCGATTCCGCGCGCCGGTGGCCTGATCCTCACGCATTCGTGGAATGGCGACATCGCACCGCTGAAGTCCGTGCCCGCGAGCGAGCGCCCGCCGGTGAAACCGGTGTTCTACGCATTCCGCGTGATGGTCGGGCTCGGAACTTTGATGCTGCTTCTTACGCTGCTTTCGCTTTTCAAGTTCTGGCGCGGAACGCTGTACGGATCACGCGTGGCGTTGAGCGGTTGGCGCGTGATGACGCTGGCGGGCTTCGTCTGCATGCTGTCGGGCTGGTACGTCACCGAGATCGGCCGCCAGCCGTATGTCATCTACGGTCTGCTGCGCACCGCGGACGCGGTGAGTCCGACGCTTGAAGCGGCGAGCGTGCTGACCTCGCTGATCGTGTACATGGTCGTGTACGTCGTCGTGTTCGGCGCGGGCGTGTGGTACCTCACGCGCCTGGTGAAGAAGGGCCCGCTGCCGCACGAACCGCCGCAGCACACGCACGGCGGCGACAAGACGCCAGCGCGTCCGCTTTCGGCGGCGGGAAGCGATCTCGAGGAGGGCGTGTGATGGACCTTGCGACCGTGCTTCCGGTAATCTGGTTCGGCGTGATCGGATTCGGCGTGCTGATGTACGTCGTGCTCGACGGCTTCGTGCTGGGCCTTGGCATCCTCGCGCCGTTCGCCGAAACAGAAGCCCAGCTGGACCACATGATGAACACCGCCGCACCCATCTGGGACGGCAACGAAACCTGGCTCGTGCTCGGCGGCGCGGGACTGCTCGCGGCGTTTCCGAAGGCGTATGCGGTCGTGTTGTCGGCGCTGTACCTGCCGGTGCTGATGATGCTGATCGCCCTGGTGTTCCGGGGTGTCGCGTTCGAATTCCGCTTCAAGGCGCATCGCGCGAAGGCCGCGTGGGGGCTCGCGTTCGCGCTGGGTTCGATGGTGTGTGCGTTCGCGCAGGGCGTGATCCTCGGCGCGCTGGTGGAAGGCATGCCGCTGCAGGGCGGCAAGTACATGGCCGGTGTGTTCGGCTGGTTCAGTCCGTTCTCGATGCTCACCGGCGTGGCGGTGCTGTTCGGTTACGCGTTGCTGGGATCCACGTGGCTGATCCTGAAAACCGAAGGCCGCATGCAGGACATCGCGCGAGGCCTGACGCGGCCGCTGGTGCTCGTGGTGGTCGCGTTCATGGGCCTGGTCAGCGCGTGGCTGCCGTTCCTGGACTCGCGGATCATGGCGCGCTGGTTCGAAGGCGCGAATTTCCTGTGGCTGGCGCCGGTGCCCTTGCTGGCACTGGTGAACGCGTTCGCGCTATGGCGCGCGGCGATGCGCAAGGATCGCGACGCGGCGCCGTTCGTGCTGACGTTGTGCTTCTTCGCACTGGGCTTCGTCGGGCTGGTGCTGGGCATCTGGCCGAACATCGTGCCGCCGGGGCTGACGATCTGGGACGCGGCCTCTCCACCGTCGTCGCAGGGCTTCGTGCTGGTGGGGCTCATCGTCCTGCTGCCGGCGATCCTGGGCTACACGTACTGGTCGTACAGCGTGTTCAAGGGGAAGGTCGCCGCGGACGCGGGGTATCACTGAATCGGGATTCGGGATTCGGGATCGGGGATCTGGAAGAGGCGGGTCCTGCGATTCCACGAATCCCGAATCCCCTGCGTGGGGACCGCCTTCACACACGCGCTTTACGAATCCCGAATCCGGAATCCCGAATCCCCGCGTTCCAACGTTATGCTGTGGCGAAAATCTCGCCGCGCCGTCCCCCGGGCGCGTTTGCAGCCGGAACCGATGCAAGCCTACGTCTACAAGAGCCTCCGCAAGGCCGACACCTACGTTTACCTCGCGCAGCGCGACGACTTCGCGCGCCTGCCCGAACCCGTGCGCGCGCAGCTGGGAACCCTGCATTTCGTGCTGGAAGTCGTGCTGACCCCCGAACGCAAGCTGGCCCGTGAGGACGCCGCCGTCGTGCGCGAGAACCTCGCCACGCGCGGTTTCCACCTGCAATTCCCGCCGACGATCGAAGATCCGATGCAGGAGGACTGGGGCACCGATGCCTGAGCCGACTCGCTCCTCCCGCACGTCCCGCGTCGCGTCGCTGCCGCTGCGCATCGGCGGCGTGCTCGCCGGCGGCGTCCTGCTGGGCCTGGTCGCCGGCTTCGGCGGCATCGTCGCCGCGATCGCCGGCGCCCTTGCCCAGCCCGTGAATGCGCTGGCCGTGCGCGCCTGGCGCGACGGCGGCCTGCCCGAACGCCGCGAGGCGCAGCGTGATGCGCTCCCGCTGGCGACGGTCTGGATCGGCGCCGTGGTCCTGCTCGCGGCCTTGCTCGCCTGGCCGCTGTCCTCGCTGCTGGCCTCCGGGTCGCTGACGGCCGCGCTGGGTGTCAGCGTCGTGCTCGGCGTCGCCCTGCTCGGCCTGTGGCGCGTGTGGCCGATGTGGCTCGGCCTGGAACGCGACGGCGGTCCGCTGCGCGAACACTGGCATGCGCTGGGCGAACTCGAACTGGGCGCGTGGCGCGGCCTGGGCGTCGCGGCGATCGTGCTCGCGATGGCCACCGCCATCGTCGCGCTGGCATGGCCGGGCCTGCTCGGCGGCGGCGCCCGCTGGGCGCTCGCGGTGGTGCTGGCGATCGGGGCCCCGGCGCTGCACGCACTGCTCCAGCACATCGAGCCGGCCGACCCGCTCCCCGGCTTCGCCTTCGATGGCGACGAGGACGAGGTCGAAGCCGAGGAGCCCGTCGCGCTCACCGAGGGCGAACCGCTCGCGCCGCTGCTCTATGCCGCTGCACGCGCCGGCCGCGTCGAGCGCGCGCTGGAGCTGATCGAACTGGGCGCCGACGTCAACGCGGCCCCACCGGCGGACGATCGCGACCAGCGCAGCCTCGCCGTGCTCGCCGCCGTGCTGCCCGACCTGCGCCTGCTGCGTTCGCTCATCGCCAATGGCTCCGACCTCAACGCGAGCCACGCCGGCATGACGCCGCTGCTGGCCGCCACGCGCGACAGCTGGCACGGCCGCCCCGATGCGGTGATGACGCTGCTGGCCAACGGCGCCGACCCGCGCCTGACCGACGCCGAAGGCAACACGCCGCTGCACCATGCCGCGCGCAGTTCCGACCCGGGCGTCGCCGCGCTGCTGCGCGATGCGGCGGCCGAACTCGACCCGCTGAACCGCGACGGCCTCTCGCCGCTGGGCATGGCCTGCGCGGTCGGCAATTGGCGGTTGGCGAAGTTCCTGCTCGAACGCGGCGCGCGCCCGGAGCCGTCCGACGGCCAGCCGGCGCTGCTCGCCGCCTCGGGTGGCGAGGAAGACGATGCGGCCGGCGTCGCGCTGCTGCTCAAGCACAAGGCGAAGGTGGACGCGCGCGATCGTCGCGGCCGCACGGCGCTGCACGAAGCCGCGCTCGCCGGCCACATGGACATCGCCGCGACGCTGCTGTCGGCCCATGCCGATCCGTCGATCCGCGATCACGACGGCCGAACCCCTTTCCTCGAAGCCGCCCGTGCCTCGCGCGAATCGCTGCTTGAACGCCTGCTCGGCCATCTGCCTCGCGGCGGCACCGAGGCCGCGACGAGCGCCGACGCACGCGGTCGCACCGCGCTGATCCTGGCGTGCATGGCCGATTCGCCGTCGCCTTCGCTGGTGCAGAAGCTGCTCGACCTGGGCAGCGAGGCCGAACATCGCGATGCCGACGGCAAGCGCGCGATCGACCGCGCCGCCGAAGCCGGCCGCTGGTCGCTGGTCGCCGCGCTCGATCGCGCGTATCCGCTGCCGGCCGCACTGAGCGAGGACGCCGACGACGACGCGCCGTTGCCCGATCGCGCGCCGACCGTGCTGCTGCGCGATGGCCTTCGCGATGGCCGCGCCGAAGAACTCGGCGGTCTCGCACAACTGTTGAGCGCGAAGGAACGCGGCGCGCTGCTGCACGACGAAGACGCCGTCGGCTCGGCGCAGCGCGTGCGCTGGCTGCTGGCGCAGGGCGCCGATCCGGAAGTGCGCGATCCGCAGGGCGACACGCCCGTGCACGCAATGCTCGCGCGCATGCCCGAAGCCGAAACCTCGCTTCGCGCGCTGCTGGAACGCGCGGTGTCGCCGGCCGGTAGCGGCGGACTGGCGCGTTTCATGGCGTCCGCGCAGGGCGACACGACCGAAGCCGCATCGCTGGAAGACCTCGCGCTCGAACTGCTGGAGCGCGGCGCCGATCCCTTCGCGCGTTCGCCCGCGGGCGATCCGCCGCTTGCGCTCGCGGTACGCCTGGGCTGGGCGCGCGTGCTCGATCGCCTGCTCGCCATCGGCGCCGACCTCAACGCGCGCGACAGCCACGGCATGAGCGCGCTGCATCTGGCGGCTGCGCTCGGACGCGATGGCATGCTCAAGCGCCTCGTCGCGCACGGCGCGGCACCGGACCTGCTTGCGGCCGACGGCCAGACACCGCTCGGCGTCGCATTGTCGTCGGGTCGTCGCGACCTCGCCGACTGGCTCGACTGGCGCGGCTGGCCGCTGCCGCGTCGTCCGTTGCAGGCGCAGGACATTCCGGCCGCGGCCATCGTTGGCGATGCCGATGCGGTGCGTCGTCTGGTCGACCTCGGCCTGCCGGTGGACGCCATCGACTCGCAGGGCTGCACCGCGCTGCTGCGCGCGGCAGGCGGCGGTCATCGCGCCGTGGTCGACCTGCTGCTCGCGCGTGGCGCCGATCCGGAGCGCACCGCGAATTCCGGCGCGACGCCGCTGTCGGCAGCCGTCAGCATGCGCCATGCCGACATCGTCGATCGCCTGCTCGCCGCCGGCGCACCGCTGGAGCAGCGCCTGCCGGGCGACCTGACGGTGCTGATGGTCGCGTGCGCGCTGGGTCTGACCGATCTCGCCGCGCGCCTGCTCACCGCCGGTGCCGACGTGCAGGCCTGCGACGCGCAGGGCCGCCAGGCGCTGCATTGCGCGGCGATGTACGGCTTCAACGCGCGTGAGCGTTCGCGCCTGGTCGCGTTGTTCGACACCTTGCTGCTGGCCGGCGTGGATGCCGACCAGCCGGCCGCCGGCGCGACGCCGCTGCTGCTGTTGCTTGGCGCGCGTGCCGAACCGGGCAGCGATGCCGACGAGGATGTGCTCGTCGCCGGCCTGCAGTTGCTGATCGACCACGACGCCTCGCTCGACACCAAGGATCCGCGCGGCTTCGGCCCGCTGCACCTGGCGGCGCTGCATGGTTTGCCGCGTGTCGTACAGTTCCTGCTGCGCGCTGGCGCCGATCCCGACATGCGCGACGCGCTCAACCGCACGCCGCGCGAGATCGCGGTGATGCGCGGCTTCATCGACATCGCGGCGGAATTCGCACCGGCGACGTCGGGGCAGAATCTGTCGATGGCGAGGTTCCTGCGCGAGCCGAGGTAAGGCTCCTTACCCAGCGAAAGCTGGAACCCATCCTGATGCCGTAGCCCGGGTAAGCGAAGCGCACCCGGGTCGGGCGTGACAGGTCCCGGGTGCGCTTCGCTTACCCGGGCTACGAAAGCGGGGGCTCCGCGCGCTCGGCGGTGCAGGCAAGCAGAATCCAGGTGGGTTCCAGCTTTTGCTGGAATGACGAGTCAGTGGGGCTCACTCCTCCTCGTCAACCTCCGCCATGTCCTTGCGCGTCGCATCCGCGATCTCGTTGAGCACGCCCGCGCCGGTGTCGGCATCGAACAGTTCCTCCAGTTCGCGGCGCGCATCCTGCGTGGATTGCAGCAACGCGTCCTCGTCGTCGCGGATCAGCGACTGCGCATGCAGCAGGCGCAGGTCGTGTTCGCGGAACTGCTCGGCATGCTGGCGCGCGACCTCTTCGGGCAAACCCAGTTCCACCAGCACCTTCTCGCCCATCTTCAGGCTGCTGTAGAACGTCTCGCGGATCGCGCGCGCGCCCAGGTCCATCAGTTCCCAGGCATGGCGACGATCGCGTGCGCGGGCGAAGATCGTCGCGCCCGGATACAGGCGGCGGATCGTCTCCACGGTGCGCAGGTTCTCCTCGACGCCGTCGATCGCGATGACGAAAACCTTCACCTGGTCCGCGCCACAGGAGCGCAGCAGTTCGGGCTTGGCGGGATCGCCGTAAAACACCGGATTGCCGAAGCGGCGCACGAAGTCGACCTGGTCGGCGCTGTGCTCGATCGCGATGAAGCGCGTGTGCTGCGCCAGCAACAGGCGCGCGACGATCTGCCCGAAGCGCCCGAAGCCGGCGATCAGCACTTCCGGCTGGTCGTTGGGAATGGTGTCGAACTCGCGCGCTTGCGTGCGCGGCTTCGACGCGGACAGCAGACGCGCGATCGCGATGACCAGCAGCGGCGTGAGCGCCATCGAAATGCCGACCGCGGCGACAAGGCGGTCGCGCGTCGGGTCGTCGATCAGGCCCGACTTCACCGCTTCGTTGAAGATCACAAACGCGAACTCGCCACCCAGCGCGAGCACCGCGCCCAGGCGCAGCGATTCGCGCGTGTTCAAGCCGCCCGGCAGGTGGCCGACGAAGTAGAGGATCGAGAACTTCACCATCAGCAGCGCGATGGCGAGGCCGGTGATCAGCACCGGTTCGGACAGCAGGCGATCCAGGTCGATGCTCATGCCCACGGCCATGAAGAACAGGCCGAGCAGCAGTCCCTTGAACGGATCGATCTGCGCTTCGAGTTCGTGGCGGAATTCCGAGTCGGCCAGGAGTACGCCCGCGAGGAACGCGCCCAGGCCTGCCGACAGGCCCGCGCCCTGCATGATCCACGCGGTGCCGAGCACCACGAGCAATGCCGCGCCGGTAAACACTTCCGGCATCTGTGCGCGCGCGACCACGCGGAACACCTGGCGCAGCACGAAGCGTCCGCCGATGACGACCGCGGCGATCGCGCCCAGGGCTTTGGCGATTTCGTCCCAGCCCAGGTTGTCGGCCGTGCCGGCGCGACCGAGCAGCGGAATCGCCGCCAGCAGCGGGATCGCCGCGAGATCCTGGAACAGCAGGATCGCGAAGCCCAGACGCCCGTGGTCGGTCGTCATCGCCTTGCGTTCGGACAGCAGCTGCAGGCCGATCGCGGTGGACGAGAACGCCAGGCCCATGCCGATCACCAGCGCGGCCTGCCACGGTGAGCCAGCGATCATCGCCGCCGCGCCGATGGCCAGCGCACTCAACGCCACCTGCGCGCCACCGGCGCCGAAGATCGGCTTGCGCATCACGCGAAGTCGCGCCGGCGAGAGTTCCAGGCCGATGACGAACAGCAGCATCACCACGCCGATCTCGGCGGCGGTGAGCACCGGTTCGGCGTTGGCGACGAAGCGAAGCCCGTACGGCCCCAGCGTCACGCCCGCGGCGAGGTAACCCAGTACCGCGCCGAGGCCGAAACGACGGAACACCGGCACCGCGATCACCGCGGCCAGCAGGAATACCAGTGCCAGTTCCAGACCACCGCCGTGCATCGTCGCCTCCGTTCGGTGATTATGCCCGCTATGCGGGCCGGCCGAGTTACTTCCACCGCATCGCCGACGCCGCATCGTCGAACAACAGGGAGCCACAATGAAGGTATGGAAATCCGCGGTCGCCGCGGTGCTGATGTCGGTCGTCTCCAGCGCGTCGGCCGGCGTGTACGACGCGGTGCGCGCGAAGGCTGAAATGACGCTGGTGGCCACGGGCACGATCGACGTCTCGCCGGATGGCACGGTGACGGCGTATACGCTCGATGAAGCCGCGAAACTGCCACCGGCCGTGCGCAAGGTGACCGACCGCGCTGCCGCGTCCTGGCGCTTCGAACCGGTGCTGGTCGACGGAAAGGCCGTGCCCGCGCGCACCCGCATGAGCCTGCGCATCATCGCGCGCAAGTCGGCCGACGCGGACACCTACGAAATCGAAATCGCCAAGGCCGACTTCCGCGTCGACACGCCGCCCGAAGAGCGTCCGAACCGCCGGAAGATCGAGCGCCCCGTTTATCCGATGCCCGCGGCCCGCAGCGACATGGGCGGCGTCGTGTACGTCGTGGCGAAGATCGGTCGCGACGGCCGCGTGGTGGACGCATTCGCCGAGCAGGTGAACCTCACCACGGTCGATCGCGAACGGGCGATGGATGGCTGGCGCAACATGCTCGCCAATGCGGCGTTGCGGGCTGCGCGCGAGTGGACGTTCGACCCGCCGACGCGCGGGGACGAAGTCGACGAGCCTTTCTGGCAGGTGCGTATTCCGTTCTCCTTCATCGCGCAGGGCCGTTCCGCCCCGTCCTACGGCCAGTGGGAACTCTACGTGCCGGGACCGCGCCAGCGGGCACCGTGGATGAATGCCGCCGATTTCGACGCGTCCAGCTCCGACGCGATCGCAGGCGACGACATCGCTCCGGTCGGCAAGGGAATGCTGCGGCTGCTGACCTCGCTCAACGGTTCGTGACGATATGGCGGCAGCGGACCGATCCGGTCATGCTGCGCGCTGGACGCCATGGAGGCGCCCCAGGGGGAATGGATCGATGAATGGATGGATGGTGAGCCTGGCGGTGTCGCTGGCGCTGCTGCTCGGCACGAACGCGGCGCAGGCCGCGAACAGCAAGGATGAAGTGCGCAAGCAGATCGAGGCCAGCATGCTGGTGCAGGGCACGATCGACATCGACGAGGAAGGCAAGGTCACCGGCTACGAGCTCAAGCAGGCCGACGCGGTGCCGAAGGCGATGCTGGAGATCGTCGACAAGCGGGTTCGCGCGTGGCACTTCGAACCGGTGCAGGTGGACGGCAAGGCCGTGAGGGCACGCTCTCCGATGCAGATGCGCCTGGTGACCAAGAAGGACGGCGACCGCTTCCTGTTCCGCATCGGCGGCGCCACTTTCGGCACCACGTACGAGAAGGAAGAGGGCGCGAACGCGCGAGGAAGGCTGTCGCCGCCGCGCTATCCGGAGTCCGCGGTGGACGCCGGCGTCGGTGGCACGGTTTACCTCGTGCTTCGCATCGGTCGCGACGGCAGCGTCGAAGACGCCGTCGCGGAACAGGTGAACCTGCGCACGCTGGGTTCGGAATCGGACATGAAGCGGTTCCGCGTGGTGCTGGCGGAGTCCGCGATCGGCGCGGCGAAGCGCTGGCGCTTCGACTATCCCACGCGTGGCGAGGACGTCGACGCACCGTTCGTGTCGGTGCGCGTGCCGGTGGATTACGTGATGGGCGGGCAGAAGCTGGAAAAGGCGGGCCAGTGGCAGGCCTACGTGCCCGGTCCGCGCCAGCATGCTTCGTGGCTACCGCCGGAACCGGACAGCGCGAGCGCCGACGCCCTCGCCGCGTGGGGCATCTATCCGGTCGGAAAAGGCCCGCGCCTGCTCACGTCGCTGGAAGAATCCTGAGCGATCGCGGCGCTGCAACGATCCAGACGAAAACGCCCCGCAATCGCGGGGCGTTTTCTTGTGCGACTAAGGCAAACCTCAGCGCTTCATCGAACTGAAGAACTCGTCGTTCGACTTGCTGGTCTTCATCTTGTCCAGCAGGAACTCCATCGCGCCGATCTCGTCCATGCCGTGCAACAGCTTGCGCAGGATCCAGATCTTCTGCAGCAGTTCCGGCTCGATCAGCAGGTCTTCGCGACGCGTGCCGGAGCGGTTGATGTTGATCGCCGGGTAGACGCGCTTCTCGGCGATGCGACGGTCCAGGTGCACTTCGGAGTTGCCGGTGCCCTTGAACTCTTCGTAGATCACCTCGTCCATCTTGCTGCCGGTGTCGATCAGCGCGGTGGCGATGATGGTCAGCGAACCGCCTTCCTCGACGTTACGCGCGGCGCCGAAGAAACGCTTGGGGCGATGCAGCGCATTCGCGTCAACACCACCGGTGAGCACCTTGCCCGAGGACGGCACGACGTTGTTGTACGCGCGCGCCAGTCGGGTGATGGAATCGAGCAGGATCACGACGTCCTTCTTGTGCTCGACCAGGCGCTTGGCGCGCTCGATCACCATCTCGGCGACCTGCACGTGGCGGCCGGCGGGTTCGTCGAAGGTGGACGAAACGACCTCGCCGCGCACGGTGCGCTGCATTTCGGTCACTTCTTCCGGGCGCTCGTCGACGAGCAGCACGATCAGGTGCACGTCCGGATGATTGCTGGTGATGGCCGTGGCCACCTGCTGCATCATCATCGTCTTGCCCGCCTTGGGCGGGGAGACGATCAGCGCGCGCTGGCCTTTGCCCTGCGGTGCCATCAGGTCGAGGATCCGGCCCGTGATGTCCTCGGTCGAACCGTCGCCACGCTCCAGGCGGAAGCGCTTGCGCGGGAACAGCGGGGTGAGGTTCTCGAACAGGACCTTGTTCTTCGACGCTTCCAGCGGCTCGCCGTTGATCGTGTCGACCACGGCCAGCGCGAAGTAGCGCTCGCCGTCCTTCGGCCAGCGGATGCGGCCGGACAGGTGGTCGCCGGTGCGCAGGTTGAAGCGGCGGATCTGGCTGGGCGAGATGTACACGTCGTCCGGGCCGGCCAGGTAGCTGGCCTCGGCGGCGCGCAGGAAGCCGAAGCCGTCCGGCAGGATTTCCAGCACGCCGTCGGCGGCGACGCCTTCGCCATGGCGGGTCAGGACCTTCAGGACGGCGAAAATGACGTCCTGCTTGCGTGCGCGGGCGACGCCTTCCTGGATCTGGAGCTGGTCGGCGACGTCCAGCAGCTTCGGCGTGGGCATGCGCTTGAGGTCGCCCAGCGAGTACTGCGGGAAGCCTTCCGGCACCTGCGGGTGCGGGCGCGGCACGAACTGTTCGCCGTTGCCGCCGTCGTCCTGCATGCCGCCGTTCTGGTAGCGCTCGCGCTGGCGTTCACGACGGTTGCGGAAACGGTCGCGGCGATTGTTGCCGCCACGGTTGTCGCCATCGCGGTTTTCGCGCTGGTGGCCGCCACCTTCACCGCCCTGGGCGGCCGGGGCGCCTTCGGCGCGGGATTCGGACTGGGCAGGCGCAGTGGCAGCCGGAGCTGGCGTTTCGGCGCGCGGCGCGGGCGGCGGGCTGGGGGCGGCCGGAGCGGAGTCGGTGGAGACGGCGGCCGGCGCGTTGTCGGCGGCCTTGCTCACGCGTGCCTTGCGCACGCGCTTCTCGGCGACTTCGCCGGCGTCAGGGGTGTTATCGGACAAGCAGGGAATCCTCGCTAAGCGGCGAGCGCTCGCAGAGGGCGAGCGGAACGTCAGGGACGATGGTTTCGAAAGTGGGGTGCGGCGCAAGACGGGTCCGGACGGTGAAGTCCAGGAAGGTCAGGAACGCCGGGTGGAATGAAAACTAGCACTGCCTTCGCGCGGCGGCAAGCGCCGGGACAGCAGGCGTTCACGTGGCCGGGGCGGTCGGGAAACCGTGCAGCAACAGGCGATTGGGGCGGAAGGGCCGGGCGCCGTCGCCCGGACCCTCTCCCGTGGCGGGAGAGGGCAATGCGGCAGGCGTCAGATCGCCTTGTCGATCATCTGGCTCAGCTGGGCCTTGCCGACGGCGCCGATCTGGGTCGCCTGGACCTGGCCGTTCTTGAACAGCAGCAGCATCGGGATCGAGCGGACGTGGTACTTCATCGCCGTGGCGCGGTTGTGGTCGACGTTGACCTTGGCGATCTTGACCTTGCCGTCGTAGGCGGCGGCCAGCTCGTCCAGCGCGGGGGCGATCATCTTGCAGGGGCCGCACCATTCGGCCCAGAAATCGACCAGAACCGGCTCGGACGACTGCAGCACGGCGGCGTCGAAGTCGGCATCGCCAACGTGCAAAATTTTCTCGCTCACGGGACTCTCCTGCGGATGGGGCATGGCGGACGGCCTGCGGAGGGTCCGCAGCCGTCCCACGGACGGGGTGATCGGCCCGGCCTGGCCCTCGGGCGTGCCGGATCGGTCGTTACGGTAAACTGGGGCGTTTCGCGGGGACTTCAAGCCCGGACCAGCGGTCCGATCGGCCGGTTCCCGACCCCTTTCCGAGCCGGCGCCCGACCGGGCCCGGCCCCGGCAGTCTGCGATGCGGACGCCACCCACGCAAGCGCGCCAACGCAACATTGCATGCCGCAACTGCACGGCGCGCGCGGACTTCCAAAGCTGATGAGCGACAAGCCTTTAACCGACATTTCCTTCTCTTCGTTCGACCTGCATCCGAGCCTGCTGGCCGGGCTTGAAGCCGCCGGCTTCACCCGCTGCACGCCGATCCAGGCACTGACGCTTCCCATCGCATTGCAGGGCCGTGACGTCGCCGGCCAGGCACAGACCGGCACCGGCAAGACGCTGGCCTTCCTGGTGGCCGTGATGAACCGCCTGCTCACCCGTCCGGCGCTGGCCGAACGCAAGCCGGAGGATCCGCGCGCGCTGATCCTGGCCCCGACCCGCGAACTCGCCATCCAGATCCACAAGGACGCGGTGAAGTTCGGTTCCGACCTCGGCCTGAAGTTCGCCCTCGTCTATGGCGGCGTCGATTACGACAAGCAGCGCGAACTGCTGCAGAAGGGAGCCGACGTCATCATCGCCACGCCCGGCCGCCTGATCGACTACGTCAAGCAGCACAAGGTCGTGTCGCTGCACGCCTGCGAGATCTGCGTGCTCGACGAAGCCGACCGCATGTTCGACCTGGGTTTCATCAAGGACATCCGCTTCCTGCTGCGCCGCATGCCGATCCGCACCGAGCGCCAGACGCTGCTGTTCTCGGCGACGCTGAGCCACCGCGTGCTGGAGCTGGCGTACGAGCACATGAACGAGCCGGAAAAGGTCGTCGTCGAGACCGAGTTCATCACCGCGGCGAAGGTCCGCCAGAAGGTCTACTTCCCGGCCGACGACGAGAAGATCCCGCTGCTGCTGGGCCTGCTGTCGCGCAGCGAAGGCGCGCGCACGATGGTGTTCGTGAACACCAAGGCGTTCGTCGAACGTGTGGCCCGCGCGCTGGAGCGTGGCGGTTACCGCGTCGGCGTGCTGTCGGGCGACGTGCCGCAGAAGAAGCGCGAATCGCTGCTCAACAAGTTCCAGAAGGGCCAGCTCGAGATCCTCGTCGCGACCGACGTGGCCGCGCGCGGCCTGCACATCGACGGCGTTTCGCACGTCTACAACTACGACCTGCCGTTCGATGCCGAGGACTACGTCCACCGCATCGGCCGCACGGCGCGCCTCGGCGCGGAAGGCGATGCGATCAGCTTCGCCTGTGAGCGCTACGCCATGTCGCTGCCGGACATCGAGGCCTACATCGAGCAGAAGCTGCCGGTGTCGGCGGTCGAGGCCGACCTGCTGGTCGCCCTGCCGCGCGCGCCGCGCGTGTTGCCGGAAGGCGTCGAAGGCGAGGCCGAGGGCGAGAACGAAAGCATCGGCGCGATCTTCAAGGAAGCGCGCGAACAGCGTGCGGCCGATGAGGAGCGTCGGGGCGGTGGTCGCAGCCGTGGCGGCAAGCCCGCTGGTGGCGGTCGCAGCGAAAGCCGCGGCGGTCGTCGTGAAGGTGGCCGCGCAGAAGGAAGCCGTAGCGAAGGCAGCCGAGATGGCACCCCGCGCGCCGAGCGCAAGCCGCGTCCGCAACCGGCGGTCGATGCTGCCGCGCAGGCGCACCAGGCCGTCGAGGCCGCAACGCCGCCGACGGGCGACGCCGAGCGCGCGCCACGCAAGCGTCGTCGCCGTCGCGGCGGTCGTCGCATCGACGATGCCGCCACGCAGGCCGCCGCACCCGCGCAGAACGGTCCGAAGCCGACGACCCAGGTCCATGCGCAGAAGGCCGTCAAGGCGGCCGCGAAGGACGGCGACAAGCTCGGCCTGCTGCACCGCATCGGCCGTGGCCTGAAGTCGCTGATCTCGCGTTCGCCGCGCAGCCAGCACTGAGCCTTGCACCGGCGCCGGGCGAAAGCATCGGCGCCGGGCTAGCGAACCGCGTCGCGGTTTGCGTGTCCGCGGTCGATTCGCCCTAGCCAGCGCCGCCCGTGCCGTCGATACTGGACGGCACGAGTGGGTTCCCGGTGAGCGATGAGCGTCCTGCGCTTCGACAACGTCAGCAAGCGGTACGACGGCGGCCACGACGCGTTGAGCGAAGTGAGCTTCGAAGTCGCGCAAGGCGAAATGCTGTTCGTCACCGGCCATTCCGGCGCGGGCAAGAGCACGCTGCTCAAGCTCATCCATCTGTCCGAACGTCCCAGCCGCGGCACCGTCGTCTTCGGCGATCGCAACCTGCTGAAGGTTCGCGGCCGTCGCATCGCGCTGCATCGGCGCGACGTCGGCGTGGTGTTCCAGGATCACCGCCTGCTCGGCGATCGCAGCGTCGCCGACAACGTCGCGCTGCCGCTGATCCTGCGCGGCATGCGTCGCGGCGACATCGGCAAGCGCGTGCGCGCGGTACTCGACAAGGTATCGCTTGGCGCTCGCGCCAGCGCGCTGCCGTCGCAATTGTCCGCCGGTGAGCAGCAGCGTGTCGGCATCGCCCGCGCGATCGTCGGCGAACCGAGGCTGCTGGTCGCCGACGAGCCCACCGGCAACCTCGATCCCACGTTGTCTGCCGAGATCATGGCGCTGTTCGAATCGCTGCCTGAACTGGGCACGAGCGTGCTGGTCGCCAGCCACGACCTCGCGCTGGTCAAGCGCATGAAGAAGCGCGTGCTGGTGTTGAACCAGGGCCGCCTGGTCGACGACATCTCGCCGCAGGACCTCGCCCAGTGAGCGCGCCGACGGCAAACGCATCAACCCGCCCGGCGCGTCCGAACTCGCGTCTGGGAACCTGGTTCGACCACCACGTCTACAGCCTCGTCGCCAGCATCGGTCGCATGCTGCGCAAGCCGTGGGCGACCGCGCTGACCATCGGCGTGATGGCGGTGGCGATCACGTTGCCGCTCGGCCTGTGGGCGGCGCTGGGCAATGTCGAACGCTTCACCGGCACCGTCGAGCAGTCGCGACAGATCAGCCTGTTCCTCAAGCCGCAGGTGAAGCTCGACCGCGCCCGCGCGCTGGCAGAAGAACTGCGCGGCCGCGGCGACATCGCCACGCTGGAACTGCGCACGCCCGAGCAGGGCATGGAAGAACTGCGTCGCAGCAGCGGCCTGGGCGAGGCGATCAGCGCCGTCGACGGAAATCCACTGCCGAGCGTGCTGATCGTGACGCCGAAGGGCGACGAGACGATGCTCGCCGATTCGCTGCGCACGCTGCCGGACGTCGACGTCGTCCAGCATGACGCCGCATGGCGCGAGCGCCTGGACCAGTGGCTGCGCTTCGGCGTTCGCCTGGCGTGGGTGCTTGCGGCGCTGCTCGGCCTGGGTGCGCTGCTGGTCGTGGGCAACACGGTGCGGCTGGACATCCAGTCGCGTCGCGACGAAATCGCCGTGCTGCAGCAGCTGGGTGCCACCGACGGCTTCATCCGCCGTCCCTTCCTTTATCTCGGCCTGGCCTACGGCCTGGTCGCGGGCCTGATCGCGCTGGGTCTGCTCACCGCCGCCGACCTTGCGTTGCGCGAGCCGCTGGCCGCGCTCGCGCAAAGCTACGGCAGCCAGTTCGCCCTGCATGGTTTCGACCTGACCAGCGCCGTCGCCATCGTGATCGGCGCGGGCCTGCTCGGCTGGATCGGCGCCGGCCTGGTGACCGGCCATTACCTGCGCCAGACGCGCCCGACGACATGAGCCAGGATCTCCGCCACCTCGCCAACGCCGCGCCCCGCATCATGGTGGTCGACGGCTCCAAACTGGTGCGCAAGCTGATCGGCGACGTGCTGAAGCGCGAGCTGAGCGACGCCGTTGTCGTGCCCTGCGCCGGCATCGCCGAGGCGCGCGCCGCGCTCGAAAGCGGCGCGGTCGACCTGGTCACGACCTCGCTCGTGCTGCCCGACGGCGACGGCATCGCCCTCGCGCGCGTCGTGCGCGAATCGTCGGGGCAGGCGTACGTGCCGATCATCGTCGTCTCCGGCGATGCGCAGTCGCACCTGGAATCGCGCCGTTTCACCGAAGACGTCACCGACTACTTCGACAAGGCGCTCGGCCACACCGCGCTGGCCGCGTTCATCCGCGGCTATGTGCAGCCGCAGCCGATCCCCGGCGCGCGCGTGCTGTATGTCGAGGACAGCAAGGTCGTCGCGCTGGCGACCAAGCGCATGCTCGAACGCCACGGCCTGACCGTGCTGCACTTCGTCGGCGTGGAAGAAGCGCTCGAATACCTGGAGACGCACCGCGGGCAGGACTTCGTCGGCTGCGACCTTGTGCTGACCGACGTGTACCTGAAGGGCGCGTTGAGCGGCAACGACCTGCTGGCCCGTCTGCGCGAGGACTTCGGCTACGGCAAGCGCCGCCTGCCCGTGCTGGTGATGACCGGCGACGGCAACGCCGACAACCAGAGCGCGCTGATCCGCGCCGGCGCGAACGATCTGGTCCTCAAGCCGATCGAAGAGCGCCTGCTGGTCACCAAGACCCTGTTCCAGCTGCGCCTTGCACTGCTGCCGGAGCCGACGGCGCTGGACGCATGAACGACTCGGCGGACAGCGGCGACCGCATCCGCCTGGACCCGTCGTGGAAGGCGAAAATCGGCGACTACCTGCAACGGCCGGAAATGCAGCAGCTGTCCGGCTTCCTGCGTGATCGCAAGGCCGCCGGCGCGCGGATCTTCCCGCCGGGCCCGAACATCTTTGCCGCCTTCGACGCCACGCCGTTCGACGAGGTAAAGGTCGTCATCCTCGGCCAGGACCCGTACCACGGTGCCGGCCAGGCGCACGGGCTGTGCTTCTCCGTGCAGCCGGGCGTGGCGGTGCCGCCGTCGCTGGACAACATCTTCAAGGAGATCCAGCGCGACCTCGATATCGCGCGCCCGGATCACGGCTGCCTGCTGCCGTGGGCGCGACAGGGCGTGCTGATGCTCAACGCCGTGCTGACGGTGGAGGAAGGCCGCGCCGGCGCCCACCAGAACAAGGGCTGGGAAGGTTTCACCGACCACGTGGTCGACGTGCTCAACCGCGAGCGCGAGGGGCTGGTCTTCATGCTCTGGGGCAGCTACGCGCAGGCCAAGGGCAAGGTCATCGACCCGCGTCGCCACAAGGTGCTGAAGGCGCCGCACCCCTCGCCGCTGTCGGCCTACCGGGGTTTCATCGGTTCGGGGCATTTCTCGGCGGCCAACGAATACCTCGCCCGCCACGGCAAGGCGCCGATCGACTGGTCGCTCCCGGCTCGCGCGGCGCTGCCGGCCTGAATCCGGGCTTGGGGCCCGGGGGCCCTTGTGGAGCGCTCCGCCCGTCCCAATGAACTTTTGGGGCCCGATCGGGTCTATGAATGGGTGCGGGGAATCGTCGCGGTCATCCTGCGCCGACACGCCCATCACGCTCCAAGTGGTTGATTCGCAAGCCCTGCGAGCAGCCCGACCCCCACGGTCGAGCCGCCCGAGTTTGTCCCATCCATGAAACACTGAGGCCCTTTCGACCTTTAGCAGACCACCAAATCGACTGCTAAGATGACGCCCATGACCCAGAACACCCTCCCTCTCCCGCTGGTTTCCAACAATCTTCCGGTGCCGAGCGCGCTCGGTTCGCTGGACGCCTACGTCAACGCCGTGCATCGCATTCCGGTGCTCACTGCGGAAGACGAGCAGGCGCTGGCGCGTCGTTTCCGCGATGGCGAGGACCTCGATGCCGCTCGTGAGCTGGTGCATTCGCACCTGCGCTTCGTCGTGCACGTGGCCCGTGGCTACAACGGTTACGGCCTGCAGCTGGGCGATCTCATCCAGGAAGGCAACATTGGCCTGATGAAGGCGGTCAAGCGCTTCGACCCCGAACAGGGCGTGCGCCTGGTGTCCTTCGCGGTGCATTGGATCCGTGCCGAGATGCACGAGTTCATCCTGAAGAACTGGCGCATCGTGAAGGTCGCCACGACCAAGGCGCAGCGCAAGCTGTTCTTCAATCTGCGCAAGTCCAAGACCCGCCTGGGCTGGATGAACGCCGAGGAAGTCCGCGCCGTCGCCCAGGACCTCAATGTGTCCGAGCGCGAAGTGCTCGAGATGGAATCGCGCCTGTCGGGCCGCGACATCGGTTTCGATGCGCCGGACGATGACGACGACAACGCTCCGCCGTCGCCGGCTGCGTACCTGCGCACCGACGCAGAGGATCCGTCGCAGACGTATGAGCGCGAGGACGAAGAGGACAGCCACCTCGCCCTGCTGCGCGAAGGCCTGTCGGGCCTGGACCAGCGTTCGCGCGACATCGTCAAGCGCCGCTGGCTGGACTCGGAAAGCAAGATCACGCTGCAGGAACTGGCCGACGAGTACGGCGTCAGCGCCGAGCGCATCCGCCAGATCGAAGCCAACGCGCTGAAGAAGATGCGCGCGCTGTTCGCGGCGTAATTCGAAGCTTCCAGGTTGCATGCGAAACGGCCCGGGACACCGGGCCGTTTCCATTTGCGCGCCAACGCTCGCGCGCCAGGCCACGATCCACTGCAAGGATCGGATATCGAACCCCGCGCGACACGACGAGCATGGCGACATCCACCAGGAGTCCGCCATGTTCCGCATCCACGCCTTGTCCGCGTCGCAGTTCCAGCCGCTGTTCGCGCTTTCCGACGATGAACTGGCCGCGCGCGACATCCGTCGCGCCGTCGCCGACGGGCCCAACTCCTTCCCATGCCGGGTGAGCCTGCGCGATGCGGCGCCCGGCGAGCGCCTGCTGCTGCTTCCGTACGAACACCACGCAGTCGCCACGCCCTATCGCGCATCAGGCCCGGTCTATGTGCGCGAGGACGCAACCGAAGCGAAGCCTTCCATTGGCGAAGTACCGGAGCAGTTGCGCCGACGCCTGCTGTCCATTCGCGCCTACGGCGAGGACGGCATGATGCGCATCGCCGATATCGTCGATGGCAAGGACATCGAATCGCTCATCTTGCGCTTCCTGGAGCGCGTCGATGTCGAGTACCTGCATGTGCATTTCGCGAAGTACGGCTGCTACGCGTGTCGCATCACGCGTGACGCGGCGTAGCTACTCCGGACGCGGCGGGTCGCGCCCGAGGATGATCCGCGCGTGTCGCTGGTAGCTCCAGTACGACCACGCCCAGTTGAGCAGCACGATGAGGCGATTGCGGAAGCCGATCAGGAAGAACACGTGCGCCGCGAGCCAGAACCACCAGGCGATCAACCCGGAAATCCGGAAGCCGTGCAGATCGACGACCGCCGCCATGCGGCCGATGGTCGCTAGGTTGCCGAAGTCGCGGTAGCGGAACGCAGGCGTGGGCTTCCCCGCCAGGCGCGCCTTGATCGCGGCCGCGACGTGCGCGCCCATCTGCTTCGCTGCAGGCGCAATGCCGGGCACCGGCTTGCCGTTCTGCTGCACGCTGGCAAGATCGCCGGCGACGAAGATCTCGGGGTGGCCGGGCACGCTGAGATCCGCCTCGAGAGGCACGCGGCCGGCGCGATCACGCGGAACTTCGAGCAACGCACCGAGCGGCGACGCCGCGACGCCCGCTGCCCACAGCACCGTGCGCGATGGCACGAAGGTGTCGCCGAGCGTGTAGCCGTGCGCGTCGATGGCGTTCACCGGCGTACCGGTGACTACGTCCACGCCGAGCTTCTGCAGCTGCCTGCGCGCTTTCTCCGACAGCGACTCGGGAAACGACGCCAGCACGCGCGGCCCGGCTTCGATAAGACGCACTCGCGCATGCGACGGATCGATGTTGCGGAACTCGCGGTTGAGCGTGTGGCGTGCGATCTCCGCGAGCGTGCCGGCGAGCTCGACGCCCGTCGGGCCGCCGCCGACGACGGCGAAGTTCAGCCACGCATCGCGTTCGGCGGGATCCTCGCAGGCCTCGGCGCGTTCGAACGCGAGCAGCAGCCGGCGACGGATCGCGAGCGCATCGTCCAGCGTCTTCAGGCCGGGCGCGTCCGCGCTCCATTCGTCGTGGCCGAAGTACGCGTGCGTCGCGCCGCTGGCGAGCAGCAGATAGTCGTATGACAGCGCATCGCCTTCGGCCAGCGACACCGTGCGCGCCTGCATGTCCAGGCCGACCACTTCGCCCAGCCGCACTTCGACGTTGCGTTGATTGCGCAGGATGTGGCGCAGCGGCGCGGCGATGTCCGGCGAGGACAGACCGGCGGTCGCCACCTGATACAGCAGCGGCTGGAAGAGGTGATGGTTGCGGCGATCGATCAGCGTGATGCGCACATCGCTGCCGGCAAGGGCGCGCGTCGCCCACAAGCCGCCGAAGCCGCCACCGACGATGACGACATGCAGGCGCGGATCAGGCGGACGTGCATCGGACGGCGTCATGCGTGGTCTCCGGTACTCGGGATATCGTGATCGCGATCGATGCGCGAATGCAGCTTCGTGTCGCGCATCAGCGCATAGACGCCGAGCGACATCGCGACGCACGCGGTGACGTAGATGTAGAACCACGACTCGTGGCCGATCTGCTTGAACCACAGCGCGATGTACTCCGCCGTGCCGCCAAACACCGACACGGTCAGCGCGTAAGGCAATCCGACGCCGAGCGCGCGAATGTGCGCGGGGAAAAGTTCGGCCTTTACCACCGCGTTGATCGACGTGTAACCGCTGACGATCAGCAGGCCCGACATCACCCAGACGAATGCGTCCATCACCGTGCGCGATGCGGCGATGCCGCTGAGGATGGTGTAGGTGAACAACGTGCCGAGCACGCCGAAGGCGATCAGGATCGGACGCCGGCCCGTGCGGTCCGACAATGCACCGACCAGCGGCTGCAACAGCATGAACACGAACAGCGATGCCGCCGAGATCAGCGTCGCATCGGCCTTGCTGAAGCCGCCGGTGTTCACGAGGAACTTCTGCGGATACGTAGTGAATGTGTAGAACGACAGCGTGCCGCCCATGGTGAGGCCGATCACGGTAAGCACTTCGCGCGGATGCTGCAGGAGCACGCGCAGGCTGCCACGTTGCTTCTCGTTCTGCGAACGCGCGACGGCGAATGATTCGGTTTCCCGCATGCCGCGTCGCAGCCATAGCGCGGTGACCGCGCACAGCGCGCCGACGACGAATGGAATGCGCCAACCCCACGCATGCAGCTGTTCTTCGGTCAGCAATGCGCGTTGCAGCAGTACCAGCAGTGCGAGCGCGAGCAACTGCCCCATCACCAGCGTCACGTACTGGAAGCTGGACCAGAAGCCGCGATGCTTCGATTGCGCCATCTCGCTCAGGTACGTTGCGGATGTGCCGTACTCGCCGCCGACGCTCAGGCCTTGCAGCAATCGCGCAAAGACAAGCAACGCAGGCGCGGCGATACCGATGCTGTCGAAGCCCGGCGCGACCGCGATCAGCAGCGAGCCGGCGCACATCAGCAACACCGAAAGCATCAACGCTGCCTTGCGGCCATGGCGATCGGCGTACAGGCCCATGAGCCACCCGCCGACGGGTCGCATCAGGAAGCCGACGGCGAACACAGCGGCAGTGTCGAGCAACTGCGCGGTGGTGTCGCCCTTCGGAAAGAAGTGCGGCGCGAAGTAGATGGCGAACGCGGAGTAGGCGTACCAGTCGTACCACTCGACCAGGTTGCCGACTGAACCGCTGAAGATGCTGCGCAGGCGCTGGGTGGGTGTCATCGGGGCGGTGGCATCCATGCGGTTAGTTTGCCCGAAGCGGTGGCGTGACGCTTTGACGTTGGAGCGGCGAGGTTCTTCCCGCCTTTTGCTGTCATCCCCGCGAAGGCGGGGATCCATCGGCCAGAGGCGTCGCGTAGTTCGGAAGCAGGCTGTGCACGGACGCATGGATTCCCGCCTTCGCGGGAATGACGGCTTCAAAAAAAGAAGCCCGGCCGAAGCCGGGCTTTCTCGAAAACATCTGGCCGAGTATCAGGCGCCCAATCGCGCCGCCAGCATCGCTTCCAGCTTGCGCTGGTCGGCGGCGAACTTGCGGATGCCGTCGCCGAGCTTGTCGGTCGCCATCGCGTCTTCGTTGTGGTCCCAGCGGAACGTGCGCTCGTCCATGCGCGCCGGCGCCGGTGCGCGTTCGCCGCTGTCGACCAGTGCGCGCGGCACGTCGCCGGTGCCATCGGCCAGCGCGGCCAGCAGGTCCGGCGAGATCGTCAGGCGATCGCAACCGGCCAGCGCGAGCACCTGTCCGGTGTTGCGGAAGCTCGCGCCCATCACGACCGTGTTGAAGCCGTGGCGCTTGTAGTGATGCCAGATGCGCGTGACCGACTGCACGCCCGGGTCGTCCTGCGGCGTCGCAGGCTTCTCGGCGCCGTTGGCGATATACCAGTCGTAGATGCGGCCCACGAACGGCGAGATCAGGAACACGCCGGCTTCCGCGCAGGCCATGGCCTGGGCGAAGGAGAACAGCAGCGTCAGGTTGCAGTTGACGCCTTCGCGCTCGAGCTGCTCGGCGGCGCGGATGCCTTCCCACGTCGAGGCGATCTTGATCAGCAGGCGCTCGCGGCCGATGCCGACCTGCTCGTACAGCGCGACCAGCTTGCGCGCCTGCGCCAGCGTGGCCTGCGTGTCGAAGCTGTGGCGCGCGTCCACTTCGGTCGAGACGCGGCCGGGAATGAGCTTGAGGATCTCCACGCCCACCGTCACCGCCAGCAGGTCGGCGGCGTCGGCCACGCGAGCGGCCAAGTCGGTGCCGCGGGCCTGCGAGATCGCCGAGTCGATCAGCGGCGCATAGCGCGGCAGGGTGGCGGCCTTCAGCAGCAGCGAAGGATTGGTGGTCGCGTCGAGCGGGTGGAAGCGGGCGATGGCGTCGATGTCGCCCGTGTCGGCGACGACCGCCGAATAGGCGCGGAGCTGTTCGAGCTGGGTGGTCATGGT
>Ga0102591_1002045_pt1 | contig 23822 bp, 22 predicted proteins | sample AraplaCol_mCL_r2_2_FD_76860 | JGI IMG/M metagenome (GOLD analysis project Ga0102591, IMG submission 76860) | Arabidopsis root microbial communities from North Carolina, USA - plate scrape MF_Col_mCL_r2 (SPADES assembly) (version 2) | ecosystem: Host-associated > Plants > Roots > Endosphere... | reverse complement strand
AGTAATGCGGGCGAATGCCGCCGACGAGGATGGCGTTGCGGTTGATGATCAGGTGGTGGGTGGTGATCGAGCCTGCGAGACCACCCTTCGCGGACTTGATGTAGTCGATGCCGTCCTTCGTGGTGACGTGCTCCATCGTCACCTTGAGTTCGGGCAAGCGCTTGCGGATCGGATCGAGCACCGTCTCGATGAACACCGCTTCACGGTCAAAGATGTCGACCTCAGGCGTCGTCACCTCCCCGTGAACGCAGAGCGGCAGGCCGATCTTGGCCATGCGCTCCAGCACCGGCATCGCCTTTTCGATATCACGCACCCCGCCATGTGAATTGGTCGTGGCACCGGCCGGGTAGAGCTTGACCGCCGTGATCAGCCCACTCGTCTTACCGACCTCGACATCATCGGGATTCGTATGTTCCGTCAGGTAGAGCGTCATCAACGGCTGGAATATGTCGCCCTTCGGCAGCGCCGCCATGATGCGGCCGCGATAAGCTTCGGCATCCGCCGTGGTCACCACCGGCGGCACGAGGTTCGGCATGATGATCGCGCGGGCAAAGTCGCGGCTGGTATCGCCGATCACCCCTTCCAGCATGGCGCCGTCCCGCAGGTGCAGGTGCCAATCATCGGGGCGACGGATGGTAATCGATTGCATGCGCTGGAACTCCGGAGGCTGGCCTATAAGGTTCAGCCCTGCGCATTATCACCCCGAAGCGGGCCATGGCAAACACTTTGCCCGCGACACTCAGGCTGGTGCTGCACCATATTCGTTGGAGCCGGGCGTGCCGGGGGTGAGATACCACACGAGCAGAACGATCCAGCCCACCAGCGGAATGATGCCGACGAGAATCCACCAGCCGGAGCGGCCGATATCATGGAGGCGGCGGACCGCCACGCCGAGACCCGGAAGCAGCACGGCAAGCCCATAGACGGCGCCGAGTATTTCGCGGCCGAAGAGAAGATAGTCGACGGCGCCCAGAATCACCGAGGCGATAACGTTGAAGAGCGCAAACCACCAAAATTCCGGGCGACCGGCGCGGCCGCTGAAAACCGCGTATTTAGAGAAGACTGATGAGACTGCTTCCGTGAAACTCATGCGCTCTTCCTTCATGTCCACACAGGGTGCCAAACCGCAAAAGTTGTATGAAGGTGAGCCTGCAACGATTCCATCAGGCGATGCAAGTCCCGGCATTCAGCCAGACCGCCAGACAGGTCAGGCGATCTCGAGCGTCACATCGGCCCTGCGGCGATTGCCAAGGATCAATCGACCATTAGGCAAATCGTTGCCGTAAACCTTGGCGCTCGCTTCTTCCTCTGTCAGCTTGTAGCCGCGCCAACGCGCCCACAGCCGTTCCTCGAGCACCTCGATCGGCGGGGCGAGCATGACAGAGTAGTCGAAGATACCTTCGAGCTCTGCCCATTTGCCCTGGCTGAAGAGCAGGTAATTGCCCTCGACGATAATGAAGCGATGCTCCGGCGAAACCACACGCGCCGAGGCGATGGCGATTTCCCTGGACCGGTCAAAGACAGGGATCAGCACGTCCTGGTCGGCGGGACGCACGGCCCGGATGATATCGAGAAAGCCCCTGACGTCGAAGGTTTCCGGGATACCCTTGCGCGCCAGAAGACCGCGTTCAATGAGGATGGCATTGTCCATGTGGAAGCCATCCATCGGCAGGACCTCGGCCGTTTCGCCCCTGGCTTTCAGGGCGTCGGCCAGGTTGTCCGCCATGGTGGACTTGCCAGCGCCGGGCGGGCCGGCGATGGCGATCAGGAAGCGCTTGGTGTCACCGGCGCGATCGATGACCTCGCCGGCGATTTCATCGATCGTTGCACTCATGCGGCAACCGGCTCCGTCGGAGCGGCTTTGGCGCCGGTCATGAAGGCGACCGCATCGGACATCGTGTATTCCTTCGGATTGATGACCGTCAGGCGACGACCGAGCCGGTGGATATGGATACGGTCGGCAACCTCGAAGACATGCGGCATGTTGTGCGAGATCAGCACGATCGGCAGACCGCGCGAGCGCACGTCCAGGATCAGTTCCAAGACCTTGCGGCTTTCCTTGACGCCAAGGGCAGCCGTCGGCTCGTCCATGATGACGACCTTGGAACCGAAGGCTGCAGCACGCGCGACCGCCACACCCTGCCGCTGACCGCCCGAGAGCGTTTCGACGGCCTGGTTGATATTCTGGATGGTCATCAGGCCAAGCTCGGAAAGCTTGGTGCGGGCGCGATTCTCCATCTCCGGGCGATCGAGCATGCGAAACCAACTGCCAAGGATGCCCGGCCGACGAATCTCTCGGCCGAGGAACATATTGTCCGCGATCGAAAGCGCCGGCGATAGAGCGAGGTTCTGGTAGACCGTCTCGATGCCGGCATCGCGCGCCTCCATCGGAGACTTGAAATGCACAGGCTTGCCTTCCAGCGTGATCTCGCCCTCATCGGGGCTGATGGCGCCCGAGATCGCCTTGATGAGCGAGGACTTGCCGGCTCCGTTGTCGCCGATGACTGCCAGGATCTCGCCGGGGTACAGATCGAAATCGGCATGATCGAGTGCGGTAACGCGTCCGTAGCGCTTGACCAGACCGCGTGCCGAGAGGAGAGGTTCGTTCGCCATATTACACCGACACCTTTCTGATCCACTGGTCGATTGCGACCGCGGCGATGATAAGCACGCCGGTAAGCAACACCTTCCATTGCGGATCGGCGCCGAGCATGTTGAGGCCCATAGAGACGACGCCGACAATCATCGCGCCGAAGAGTGTTCCGAGGATTGAGCCGCGGCCGCCGAAGAGCGAGATACCGCCGATCACCGTCGCCGTGATGGCCTGCAGGTTATAATCCGTTACCGCAGACGAGGGAGAAATCGAGCCGTTGCGGCCGATGGAGACCCAGGCTGCGAAGGCGGCGATGATGCCAGAGACGGTGTAGACGGTGAGCAGCACGCTCTTGGTCTGAATACCTGAAAGCTTTGCCGCTTCCGGATCATCGCCGACGGCATAGACGTGGCGGCCCCAGGCGGTGTGATTGAGGATGTACCAGAGCGCAAGGACAAGTAGCACCATGGCAATGACGCCGAGCGTCAGGACTGCACTGCCGAGCCTGAAGCTGATCGCAAAGAAATGCAGCAACGGCGCCTGCGCGTCGACATCGGTGTCGCGGATCGTTTCGTTGGCGGAATAGATGAAGTTCGTGGCCATCACGATGTTCCACGTACCGAGCGTCACGATGAACGGCGGCAGTTTCATGAACGCGACGAGGAAACCGTTCAGGAGACCGCAGAGGCCGCCTACCAGCATGCCGGCCAGCACGGCGATCGGTGTGGGGATGCCATAGGTGATGGCACAATTGCCCATGATGACGGCCGAGATGACCATGATCACACCGATCGAAAGATCGATGCCAGCGGTCAGGATGACCAGCGTCTGCGCGGCCCCCAGGATACCGACGATGGCGATCTGCTGGAGAATGAGCGTCAGCGTGTAGGACGAAAAGAACCGCCCGCCAATCGCGATGCCGAAAATGATGATCGACAGCACCAGCACGATCAGCGGCACAGCGGCCGGTGTCGAGTGCAAGAAATGCTGCGCACGCTTCACAAATGGTACGGCTTGATGTTCAAACGACGCGACATTCTTGTCGCTGCCGTCAAGCACCCGTTCGAAGTCCTGTGCTCCGGTCATTGTTCCTCCTCCGCTTTCGCGCCAAACCGCGCGCGGAAGCCCTGCCCCATATCACACCGGTCTTTGTTTGCCGGTTCCCGAGACAGCAGCCATGGTCGGTCGAAACCGACCGGGGATCAAGCCCCGGCCGGCAGTAAGTTATATCGCGGGATTTAGCCCCAGCACTTGTCGGTGCCGACCTTCGTGTCGATCGACTCGAGGCCTGAGACCGGCTTGTCGGTCACCAGCGAAACGCCGGTGTCGAAGAAGGACTTGCCTTCGGTCGGCTTCGGCTTTTCACCGCTGTCCGCAAACTTCTTGATCGCCTCGATGCCGAGCGAAGCCATCAGCAGCGGATACTGCTGGGAGGTGGCGCCGATGACACCGTCCTTGACGGACTTGACACCCGGGCAACCGCCATCAACCGAAACGATCAGCACGTTCTTTTCCATGCCGACAGCCTTGAGGGCCTGATAGGCGCCGACAGCAGCCGGCTCATTGATCGTGTGGATGACGTTGATGCTCGGATCCTTCTGCAGAAGGTTTTCCATAGCCTTGCGGCCGCCTTCTTCGTTGCCGTTCGTCACGTCGTGGCCAACGATGCGCGCATCGTCCTCGTCGCCGATCTTGTTCGGATCCTTGGTGTCGATGCCAAAGCCCATCATGAAGCCCTGGTCACGCAGAACGTCGACGGTTGGCTGCGACGGCGTCAGATCGAGGAAGCCGACCTTGGCATCCTTTGCCTTGTCGCCAAGCGTTTCCTTGGCCCACTGGCCGATCAGCTTGCCGGCGAGCAGGTTGTCGGTCGCGAACGTTGCGTCGGCAGAATCGGCGGGATCGAGCGGCGTGTCGAGGGCGATCACCAGGAGGCCCGCATCACGTGCCTTCTTGACGGACGGGACAATGCCCTTCGTGTCGGATGCGGTGATCAGGATACCTTTCGCGCCGTCGGCAATGCAGCTTTCGATCGCGGCAACCTGGCTTTCGCTGTCACCGTCGATCTTGCCGGCGTAGGACTTCAACGTCACTCCGAGTTCTTTTGCCTTTGCTGTCGCGCCTTCCTTCATCTTGACGAAGAAGGGGTTGGTGTCGGTCTTGGTGATGAGGCAGGCGGAAACATCCGCGGCCATTGCCGGCGCCGAGAAGGCGACACCGAGGGCGAGCGCGCCAAGCGCTGCGGAAAGCACTGATTTCTTCATTTAATCCTCCCAGAAATAGCCGACCCACCCCCTGGCGGTGCCGGAATTGACGAGCACGAGAACGCTGCAGTCTCGCCGACGGGCCTCCTCCAAGCCGTTCTGTGCCGTTTGACGAGGGTAATTAAGAGCGAAAGAAATCGCCTTGTCAATAAATAAATCCAATTGAATTATTAATTCGCTATGGCATGCTGAGCAAAAATAGCGCATAGGCCACGAGACGGGAGGAGCGGCCAATGTCGTCTTTAGACGGTCCGGTTCACACACCGGCCCAACCGCCTATATCGAGTCCCGCGGGCGGCGCGAACCAGATCAGGGTCCGCGCCTATAACGAGCGGCTTGTGCTGTCGCTGGTGCGCCTTTACGGCTCCCAGTCGAAGGCGGATATCGCACGCCGCACCGGCCTTTCGGCACAGACGGTGTCGGTCATCATGCGGGCACTGGAGAAGGAAGGGCTGCTCTCTCGCGGCGAGCCGGTGCGCGGGCGCGTCGGTCAACCCTCGATCCCGATGCGCCTCAATGCCGACGCCGTTTACTCGTTCGGCGTGAAGATGGGCCGACGCAGCGCCGACCTGGTGCTGATGGATTTCGTGGGCAATATCCGCCTGCAACTTCACCAAACCTATGCCTATCCGCTGCCCGAGGTTTTCCTGGACTTCATTACGTCAGGCATCCGCGAGCTTGAAAGCCGGCTCGACGAGCAGCAGCGCAGCCGCATTGCCGGCATCGGCATCGCAGCACCCTTCGAGCTTTGGAACTGGGAAGAAGAAGTGGGATCGCCCAAAGGCGCGATGGACGTGTGGCGCGACTTCGACCTCCACGCAGAAATCGCCGCCCGCGTGCCCTACCCCGTTTACCTGCAGAACGATGCGACAAGTGCCTGCGGCGCCGAACTCGTGTTCGGTATCGGGCCGTCCTATCCCGATTTCGTTTATTTCTTCATCGGCTCCTTCATCGGCGGCGGTATCGTTCTCAATTCGGCAATCTTTTCCGGTCGCACGGGCACAGCCGGAGCCATCGGCCCCCTTCCCGTTCGCGGCAAGAACGGCGAAACACTGCAGTTGCTCGAAGTTGCCTCGATCTTCGTGCTGGAGAACATGCTGCGCGAGCGCGGCATTGACCCGCAGCCGCTCTGGTATTCGGCCGACGACTGGATCGACTTCGGTGAGCCTCTTGAGACGTGGATCCAGGACACCGCCAAAGCGCTCGCACAGGCAATCGTCGCCGCGGCCTCGATCATCGACTTCAGTGCGGCCGTCATCGACGGTGGCTTTCCCGGATGGGTACGGGAACGGATTGTGCAAGCGACGATCCATGAAGCAGCGATGCTCGATCTGCAGGGCGTTGTCATGCCGGACATTATCGAAGGCGCGGTCGGCGCTCATGCGCGCGCCATCGGCGGCGCCAGCCTGCCGATCTTCGCGCGCTACCTTACGGACCAGAACGTTCTATTCAAAGAGGTCGAATATGCTGAAGGGACTTAACCCGCTTCTGAGCCCGGACTTGCTTTCGACCTTACGCGCCATGGGGCATGGCGACGAAATCGCCATCGTTGACGGCAACTATCCCGGTGTCGAACATGCAAGGCGGCTGATCCGCCTCGATGGCCACGGTATCGTACCCGTGCTCGATGCCGTTCTCAGCGTCCTGCCGATCGACGACTTCGTTCCGGATGCGATTTTCCGGTCGACCGTGAAGGCCGAGCGCGACAAGCTCGACCCTGTTCATGAAGAGATAATCGATTGCTGCGCCCGCCACGAGCCACACCGGCAGGTCGTGCCGCTGGTCGGGGCTGACTTCTACAATCGCGTTCGGGCCGCTCACGCCGTCATCCAAACAAGCGAACCGCGACTTTACGCCAACGTCATCCTGCGGAAGGGCGTCATCTACCCAGAGCAGGCGGGCGACCACGCCGTTGAAAAGGCAGAGGTCGACCCCTTTACCTATTGAGCGTCAGATTTCCCCTGCCAATGGCCCCCAGACATCAGTTAGGGCAAAGCCACCCGGATGCGGATCGAAGGGATCGAGCGCGACCTGCGAAAGACCAAAGGTAAAGCCACGCCCGGCGATCGTCGGAATGATCGCGGCACGGCCGGCGACTTCGGTTTCCGCCAGCAGACCGACCTCGAACTCCGAACCAATGATCGAGCGCGACTTGAAGATGTCGCCGACCTTTGCCTCGCCACGCGCATGGCGTGCTGCGAGGTTGGCGGAATTGCCCGTGCCGCAGGGCGAGCGGTCGGCGCGCCCCGGCCACATGGTCGTGCAGGTACGAACGGTGCCGTCCGCCTCGAGGTCGCGGAACATGACGTAGGCAACGCCCGAGATCGCTGGAATTTCCGGATGGACAACCTCGATGCTGCGGTTGATCAGCTCCTTCAGCACCATGCCGGCCTGCACGAGCGCCGCGGCATTGCCCTTCTCGATCGTCAGGTTGATCTGTCCGACATCGACCAGCGCGTAGAAGATGCCGCCGTAGCAGATATCGACCTTGATCTTGCCCCAGTGCGGGGTGTCGACGTCCACGTCGAGCTCATGCACGAAGGACGGAACCATGGTGAGCTTGACCTTCTCGCAGCGCCCGTCGCGGCAGGTCGCCGTCGCCTTGACGAGGCCCGCGGCCGTCTCCAGCGTGACGATGGTTTCCGGCTCCTTCATCTCGACGATGCCGGATTCCAGCAATGCAGTGGTGACGCAGATCGAGTTCGAGCCCGAGCTTGCATGCGCCTGGTCAGGCTGCAGGATGATGAAGGCCGCATCGGCAGCCGGATGCTTCGGCGGCAACAGCAGATTGACGGAGCCGATCGGCGCGCCGCGCGGCTCGAGGCAGAGAAAGCGGCGCAGTTCCTGGCCCTTCGGATCGGTGTTCAGCCAGTTCAGCTGTTCGGCGACCGTATTGCCGGGGATCTTCGGCACACCGCCGATCGCGACCTTGCCGATTTCACCTTCCGCGTGGACATCCAGAAGCTGGATCGTGCGCTTCCATCTCATTCGTCAACTCCTCTCAAGCGCGTGATCTCGCCATCACGCGAATATTGTCCGGCAATATTGTCGACACCCTCCGGCAGCAATCCAGCATTTCGCCGATGAGCTTGGTTCAGATCTCGCCTATCCGCAGGCGTGTGAGTGTCGTTGCAGCCAGTTCTGATATATCAGATCGCAGTCGATTGCCTACGGGGAATCTTCGCCGGTGAAAAACTTCCAGGCGACACTGCGGCTGACGGCATTAAGCCAGCGTACCGCAGCTCCGAAAAACTGGGCCGGCACAGCGCTGATGATTTGCAGGAAGGACCGAAAAAGAAAAGAGCCCGGTGCGGGAGGAGGTGCACCGGGCTCTTGATCCTGACTGACAACTGGGAGGAGGAGTGTTGTCAGTCCGATGAAGGAGCGCTGGGAGGAGGAGTGCGCTGCCTTCGAGGTAATAGATAGCCCATTGTTTCGATCAGGAATAGGGAGATTACCGCAATGCAGCATTGCAATGCCCGCATAGCTCCACCAATCTTGCAGCCTCTTTTTGCGGCATATTTGATCGACTGATCAATTTTTCTTAAACAACGTCGGCCGTGAGGTTGTGCCTGCGGCGGCGAGAGACGGCAATCGGGTAACGCCGTCCCGAAACGATCTCGGGGCACCGCAGATCTCCTGGTTGGCCCGGAGACCCCGCAAGCACAGAAAAACATCACCAAAGGTTGAAGGAAGAAGATGACGGAAAGGCGAGAATTCGTCTCGCCTTTCCCTCGGCTCAACCCCATCAATAGCCGTTATCGCATGGCATGCTGCCATCGCCATTGGTGCCGCCAAATGTGTTCTGACAGTAGGTTTGCCGCTGCATCGGCCGTGCCGGTTGAGTGCCGATCGAGCCGGTCGTACCGCCCTCGACACCGAAGGCTGCCAGCGGATACCAGTAGCCATCCGGACCGCGGCGGGTGCCGGGGCGCTCGGTGCGCGAGCCACGATAGCCGTTCAAGTGACCTGCCCGCTGATTGTACTGCACCATCTCAACGTTCGAGGCACTTGGGAGAGGAACCTGCTGCACAGGTGCCGCCTCGACGGGAGTGATTGATGCCAGCGCGAGAAGAGTTCCGGCCGAGAGAGTGGAAGCGAAGCTGAACATTTTCATGATAAATCCTCCTTCTGGATTTACCTTAGAAAAATGCGTTCTACCGTAGCAAAGTTCCGCCATCACACGCGGGTTCCTGCATTCGTGATCGGCAGCGACTGCGCGTGATGTGTGGGTCCTGATTCTTTACAGCGCGCACTCGATCGTGGCATGGCGGATCAAGCGATCCGGCCTCGGAACTCAGCAGGCCCGCAAACTCATCTATTTGCGATTCGGTATCCCTGGCTCGACAGGCACGCGACATACTGCCGGTGCGCGGCAGCGGTCGCATTCGCTTCCTCTTGGGCCGGATCGATCGGAGCGCCGGCCATTCCGACGCGCAGTTCGTATTGCTTCTTCGCCTCGCGATACATGAAATTGCCATCGGCGGCGCAGATGTGATGCGCGATGCCCGGCGGATTGAGCGGTGGATCGAAAGGCGTGGCCACGGGCACGAGGGTCGGCGCATTGGCGTCGACGCAACCGGCAAGCGCCGCAACCACCACGCACAACGCAAACGCTCGCCCCATACCCCTCAACATATTCCCTCCGGCCATGCGCCACGAACCGCTGCACGCAGCGCCAAGTTCACCATGGCGTCGCAATATTGCGCCAAGCTAGCGCGTCAGCTCTGCAGCAGCCTTCATGCCCGCCCGGTCAATCCGAAGCGGTTGCGGTAGTCTCCGGGCGATAGCCCCGTGATCTTGTGGAACACCTTTCGGAACGCGCCCGGATCCTCGTAGCCGGCCGCACCCGCAATCTGCTCGACCGTGCGGTTGGAAAACTCCAGCATTTCGCGCGCCTTGCCGATCCGCAGATGCTGGCAATACTCAGTCGGGCGAAGGCCGGTCGCCCTGCGGAAACGACGCAGGAACGTGCGCTCCTCCAGGCGGGCACGCTCCGACATCGCCGCAAGCGTCACTTGGCGCGCACCACTCGCGTGCAGCCAGTGCTGCACCTTGAGGATCTGCTCGTCGCCATGATTGAGACGCGGCGAGAAATTGCTGTAGTAGCGCTGCTCCCTGCCCGGCGGATCGACGAGAAGATAGCGCGCGGTCTCGAGCATGATCGTCGATCCCAACAATCTGTCGACGAGTTTGAGGCCGAGATCGGTCCAGGCCATCAGGCCGCCCGCGGTAATCACGTCGCCATCGTCGATGATAAGCTTGTCGGCGTCGACCCTCACCTCGGGAAAGCGCTGAGCCAGCGCGTCCGCGCAGACCCAGTGGGTCGTCGCCAAACGGTTCGCCAGAAGGCCCGTTTCAGCAAGAAGGAAGGCGCCGACGCAGACGGAACTCAGCGTCGTTCCCTCGGCATGCCGCGCACGAAGCCATTGCGCCAGCGGAGCGGCTTGCTCTGACGTCATCGGGTCGCCGAAGCTCGGCGGCAGGATGAGCACGGCCGGCGATCCGGGAGTGCCGGGTGCCGTATCGAAGACGCGCTCGACCGCTGCCGAGGTTTCTGCCCCTTGCCAATGGCTGACGCGCAGGGCGGGGCCTCCTGACGGCTGCCGGGCAGTTGCGAACCGATTGGCCAGGTGGAAGAGATCGGTCAGACCGTGGACGGCTGCGAGTTGGACGTTCGGATAAAGCAGGATGCCGATCTCGGCCGGCGCGTCGGTTTGGCTCATTTGTCAGTTTTTGCCTCGATAATGTCAATTTCGCCAATCCACACCATGCCGATTCAGACATAGTTTGTCCATCAACGGCCGGGGATCGCCCCCGGAAGAACCGAAAGGACACAAGCACATGAGCAAGCGAGCCCTCATCGTCGTCGACATTCAGAACGACTATTTTCCGGACGGCAAATGGCCGTTGAGCGGTGCCGAGGCGGCTGCCGACAATGCGGCGCGGATCATCGCGGCTGCTCGAGATGCAGGCGATCTTGTCGTTCACGTCAGACATGAGTCGGCGAGCGAGAATGCCGCCTTTTTCATGGCCGGCTCAGAGGGCGCCCAGATTCATCCGAAGGTGCTGAACCGACCCGGCGAGTCCGTCATCGTCAAGAACCATATCAACTCGTTCCGTGAAACGGATCTGAAAGCGACACTCGACCGCCATGGTATCGAGGACGTCACGGTCGTCGGCAGCATGAGCCACATGTGCATCGACGCCGTGACGCGGGCCGCCAACGATTTCGGCTATCGGGTGATGGTCATCCATGACGCTTGCGCAACGCGCGACCTCGAATTCAACGGCACGCTCGTCCCTGCCGCGCAAGCGCATGCGGCCTTCATGGCGGCACTCGCCTTCGCCTACGCCTCCGTGCTCTCGACCAACGAGGCACTCGCCATGCGCGGCGAATTGAGAGCCTCTGCTTAGGCAGGCGGCATCGGGCGCGCCTGCGACGCGGGCTGACCACTGAAGAGCCCAGATGACCGCCATCGTCCCGTGGCGGCGACCAACGGACCGACCGGTCCCGTTCGCCGTTGACTTCACAGATGATGAGAGGAGAATGCCTGTTATGCCTCCCCACGCAATATAAGGGGTGCCCACGATGACGATCGCAAGGAAACTTCAGGATTATATCGACGGTGAGGGTATCGCCTATGATACCGTCCCGCATCATCGCACAGCGACAACCAGCCAATCGGCGCAAGCCGCGCATGTTCCGGGCAGCCGGCTGGCGAAATCCGTCGTCGTGCATCACGAGATGGGCTACGTCCTGGCCGTCGTTCCCAGCACGCACCGGATCGAGCTCAGCACGTTGCAAGATGTCATGGACAGGCGCCTCGGCCTCGCCTCGGAAGATGAGGTTTGCTCGCTCTTCGCCGACTGCGACATTGGCGCTGTCCCACCGATCGGATCGGCCTACAACGTACCTGTGATCCTCGACGAAAGCCTCGGCGATGCCAGTGACGTCTATTTCGAGGGCGGCGACCACACGACGCTGGTGCATATGAGCGGCCCCAGCTTCCGGAACCTGATGAGGGACGCGCAAATCGCCCGCTTCAGTCACCGGCCGTAAGGTCGGGTTAAAGAACCGTTCGCGATTCGATTGCTCTGGCAAGGCAATGCGCTTGACGCATGCCAAGAAGGCAACATTTCGCCGTAGGCAGGCTTGCCCGATCAGCGAGCACTGTGGGCGTGACCGATTTTGGAATGTGGCGCCCTTCGATCCGATTCCCTTTGATCTGCAGCGTCTCGACACCCTCCCCATGACAAAATTGCGAGCCACACCAGGACTACTGGCCGGGATCGGATCCGACATCTTGTGAGTACGTTGCCTGTAGCACTCGAGGGACATGAACGCAGCATCGGGCGAGGTGAAACTGAGAACTGGCACGTGATTGTTATCGCTGTCGATGTCCAGGCATGCCCGCTTCATCTTACTTTCGGATCTTGCCGAGTGAAGCCGCAAGATCGCGAGCCCCGCAAACCTTGCGAGTTCAGCAGCGCACCCTAGTTTGAAATCGTGCGCGACCTTTGCAGTCGATGTGTATGCCGTTGTTCTAATGTAACTTTTCAAACCACAAAGGGCTTCCATCATGCCGGACGAATCTAAAGAAGGCCTCGATCGCCGCCATTTCCTGGTAGCATCCATCGCGACGGTCGGCGCATCCGCCGCCCTTGCCGTCAACGCTGGCGCTGCAAATGCCCAGCAAGCAGCGGCACCCTCTACCAATCAGTCATCAGGAACAGCCTACACCGGCGACGTCATCGACGGGAAGAAAGTCGTCAGCGCGCTTGACGTCAACGACCTGGAGCCCGGCAAGAAGCATGCCCTCTATTTTCAGGGCGTTGAAATGCCCACCGGACAGCACTGGCATGTCTCTGTGGTGGTCGCCAAGGGAACAAAGCCAGGTAAGCGCGCCATCCTTGTCAGTGGTGTGCATGGCGACGAAATGAGTTCTATCCATACAGTCCAGACGGTGATGAACCAGCTCGATCCGGCGGAAATGTCGGGCACGGTGATGGCGGTCACGGACGTGTCCCGCCCAGCCGTCGAAAGCATGCAGCGCAGATGGCCCAATCAGGGCAGAGGCATTGATCTGATCGATATGAACAGGGAGTGGCCCGGGAATGAGAACGGCGCCACCGCACCCAGCCGGCACGCCGGGCTGCTGTTCAACCGGCTGCTGCGGCCGAACGCCGACTTCGCGATTGACTTCCACACCGGAACAACCGGATTCGAAGTGACAGCGTTCAATATTGGCGGCATGGATCTGCCCGAGGTCAAGGCAATGCTGGAGCTCTATCCGGTCGGCCAGATCTTCGACAACCATGTCTATCCCGGCGTCCTGCATAACGCGTTTATCGACGTGGGAATTCCGGCCTTTACGCCGGAGATCGGCGCTGCGCGGGTGCTGGACCTCGACATGATCTCGCTGTTCGTGGAAGGCACGATGAACGTCCTCAAGCATTACGGCATCGTCGCCGGGTCGATGGGACGCACAGGCAAGGACGTGAGTGTCTTTGTCGGAAACAGCGCCTTCCCGATTCTTGCCACCGCGGGCGGGATCGTCGAGCATCTGGTCAAGCTGAACGACAAGGTCGAAGCCGGGCAGAAGGTGGCCATCCAGCGCAACAGCTTCGGCGAGGTGGTTGCGGAGTATACAAGCAGTGTGGCTGGGGAGATAACGGGCCAACGCAGCGATGCAATGTCCGAGCCCGGCAACCCCTTGGTATTCATCCTTTTCAACAAGCCAACGCCTGAAGGCTCCGAGGTCTATCCCGAGTAATTCACCGTGTAGGCGATCTTTGCACGTCTTCTCAGGGCATGCATTTGCGACGCTTAAGCGTACGGCAAGGGTTGGCGTGTCCCAGCTGGCGCACGGCGAGACGCCGAGGCTCTCGTCGGCACAAAGCCGCAGCTTCACAGCATTTTCGTCTAAATGAGGGGAATGGCGCACCCGAAGAGATTCGAACTCCTGACCCCCAGATTCGTAGTCTGGTGCTCTATCCAGCTGAGCTACGGGTGCGTGCCGGAAGCGGTCAAACCGCTTGCGTGGGCGGTTCTCTAAAGGGTCCTTTGAGGGATTGCAATAGGCATTCTGAAAAAATCGCGACTTTGGTGGTGCAGAGCTGAAATGCGAAAAATGCATCACTTTTCTTGGAGTGCTCGGCCGCGATAATCGTCCAGGGATACCGGGCGGTCCGGAATTTCGATGCGGAACTGCGTTCCGACCGAGGGTTTTTCCACAAGAGCGATCGTGCCGCCGTGGGCCAGCACCAGTTCGCGGGCGATTACCAGGCCGAGGCCCGTGCCGCCGGAGCGGGCTGAGCCGCGGAAGGCTGCGAAGAGATTCTGTCTGGCTTTCTGCGGCATGCCGGGGCCAGTGTCGTCGACTATGATGCTGACGACGCTGCCGACACGTTGGGCCGAAACCGTGATTCGCTTGATGCCATCCGGTCCCCGCCCCGCGCCAGGCACGCTCAACGCCTGCACGGCGTTGCGGCAGAGATTGTGGATAACCCGGAACAGTTGCTCGCTGTCTGCATCGACCTCAAGGTCGGGCGCCATCTGTTCGACGAATTCAATGTCGCTCTGGGCATCGACCGCGAGCATGTCCTTGACGTCCTGTGTCAGGTCGAAAAGCCGGACGCGGCGCCTGCGCGGAGCGGCCTCGCTTGCCTGGCCATAGGACAGGACCTCGGTCGTATAGCCGACAGCGCGGTCGATCGTGCGCAGCAGCTTTGGCGCGAAGGCCTTCACCATAGGATCGTCGACGTCCACGAGGCGGTCCGACATCAGCTGCGCCGAGGCCAGGATGTTGCGCATGTCGTGATTGATCTTGGAGACGGCAAGCCCCAGGGCAGCAAGGTTCTTCTGCTGCTTCAGCGTCTTCTGCAGCTCCATCTGCATCGAGGTCAGGTGTCGGCCGGCAACCGCAAGCTCATCGCGCCCGCCATCGCCGACAAAGACGTTCTGCGGATTTTCCGGATCGGAGGAGAATTGCTGCATGCTGCCCGTCAGCTTGCGAATCGGCCGGATCAGGATCCGGTTGATCGCGAAGAAAACCAGTGTCGCGGTGAACATCGAAATCAGAATGGACAACAGAAAGACGTTGCGTGAATAGACCAGCATCGCATTGCGGAGGTGCTTGTCCTTCATCAGCACTTCCACGCCGGTATTGGTGTCCTGCACCGGGCCATAGACGCGGATCATGCGATTGCCGCCGAAAATCATCGTATCGAGCGCATCGCGGATCGCGATCATCGGCGGCACGTCGGTCAGATCATACTGTTCGTCAACGGAGGTCGGCATATCCGTCGTCGCAAGCAGACGCGAGGTGCCCTCTTTCCGCAAGACGATCGCCTTGGTGCCGGTCGCCTCCAAAGTTTCCTTCTGTAAGGCGCGCGGCAACTCCACCGGCTGCAGGCCATCGATAACGATCGCGGCCGCGGCCGCGGCGTTCAACCGCTCATCCAGCCAGCGCAGACGCATACTGGCAACCGAGGGGAAGAAGATCAGAACCTCGGCCAGCATGATGCAGACAACCGTCAGCCACAGCAGCTTGCCGGAGAGCCCGCCGAACTTTCCGGACGGGCGGTGCTCCTCCCTGTTGGTCTCGTTCCCTGCAGCACCGCTCTGGGGAAGATTCTCGCCTTGATCGTTGGCTTGCATCGTCTTTCGTCCGCTCGGCGCCAGGCGCCCTTCGCGACTTCTATATTAGCCGATGGCGGTCCGCTTTCAAATCTTTGAGAGCAACGCCGCTTGCGACAAAAGGAAACGCCGCCCCGAGGCGGCGTTTCCGATCGGTCGAAAGAGGAAGAGGGCTGATCAGAACTCTTCCCAATTCTGCTCGGCGACGGCGGCATTGCCGGCGAATGCGCGTGCGACGGTCCCCATGGCGCGGCGCGCTGGTGAGGCCACCGGACGATGCTCCTGTTGGCGCGCAACGGCGACAGGAGCCGCGGCCGGCACGTTCGAAACCTTGAAGCGCGAGATGAGGCGGACGAGGCCGTCGGCTTCGCCGGAGAGCTTGTGCGTTGCCGCGGAGGTTTCCTCGACCATGGCGGCGTTCTGTTGCGTCACCTGGTCCATCTGGTTGATGGCCGTGTTGACCTCCTTGAGGCCGGTCGACTGCTCCTTCGCGGCAGTCGCGATCGAGTGAATATGGTCGTTGATCGCGTTGACGCGGCTTTCGATCTGGGACAGCGCCTCGCCGGTGGCCTGAACGAGCTTCACGCCGACCTGGACTTCGTCCCCCGACTTGGTGATCAGGCCCTTGATGTCCTTTGCGGCAGTTGCCGAGCGCTGCGCCAGTTCGCGGACCTCCTGGGCGACGACGGCAAAGCCCTTGCCCGCCTCGCCGGCACGCGCGGCTTCGACACCGGCATTGAGGGCGAGCAGGTTCGTCTGGAAGGCGATCTCGTCGATGACGTTGATGATCTGGCTGATTTCGCGCGAGGCCTGCTCGATGCGGCCCATGGCGTCGACGGCATTGCGGACGACAACGCCCGATTTGCCGGCATCGTCCTTGGCCTCGGACACCATGACGCTGGCCTCCTGCGCGCGCTCTGTCGAATTGTTGACCACGGCCGTGATCTCATCGAGGGCTGCCGAGGTTTCCTCGAGAGCCGCTGCCTGCTGCTCGGTGCGCTTGGAGAGGTCGTCGCTTGCGGCGCGCAGCTCGTTGGTGTTTCCGTGGAAGCCTTCTGCCGTTTCGCGGACTTCGCGTATGGTCGTTTGAAGGGTGGCGAAGGTGCTGTTGACGTTCTGCTGCAGTTCGGCGAAGGCGCCGTGGAAGCTGCCGCGCATCGTCTGCGTCAGGTCGCCTTCCGCCAGGCTTGCAATTACGCGGCGTGTTTCGCCGACACCGGCATCGATACTCGAGAGCAGCTGGTTGATGTTGGTGGCGAACTGGTTGAGGTTCTCGTCACCATAGTCCTTTTCGATGCGGCGGCTGAAGTCGCCGGCAGCTGCGGAAGCCACGACCACGGACATGCTGGACTGCAGATCGTCGCTCTTGGCACGCATGGCGGCCTCCTGCGCGTTCATGCGGCGGACGGCGAGACCGTTTTCCTTGAAGACGGCAACGGCCGCAGCCATCTCACCGATTTCATCCTGACGGCCGGCAAACGGCACGTCGGCATCAAAATTGCCGTCAGCCACTTCCTTGATCGCCTGGGTAACCTTGTTGATTGGACGGCTAAGCTGGATCGTGCCGATGTAGAAGCCCATGCCGATACCAGCCGTGACGCCGACAACACTGATCGCGATCACGAGCCACAAGATTGAGGTGCGCGAGCTTTCGACGAGAGCATTGACAGCGTCCAGAGTCGCCTTGTCGGTGGCCACGACAGCGTCGATTTCGGCCTGGAAGGCTTTGCGGTTGGCGCGGTTGGCATCGTTGTTGCCTTGCTCGCTGGCAGCCTGCGGGCTCACTTCCGTGCCGAGACGCGCTGTTTCGGTGCGGAATGTCCGGAATTCCTTGGCACGTTCAACCAGCTTGGCAAAGGCACCCTTCTGACTTTCGGGAACGAGCGGGGTCCAGGAGGCGATCACATTGTCGATCTGGTCGAGGTTCGCAAGCAGTCCCTTGGCGAAGGTAGCGGCCTCCTTCGTCGTGGGCGCACTGTAAATTCCGCGTGCTTCCATGACCGTCGCCGTCACAAAACGGTTAAGGCGCTCACCGGCGTAGGCGCGATCAGATGCGTCTTCGTAAGCCGACAGATTAGTATCGTATTGATGCACGGCCCAAAGCGCCGTCGCCCCGATCAGCAATGCAACGCCACACATGGCGGAAACAAGCAGATTGATCTTACCTCGAATTTTCAAAGGAAAAGCCCCCCAAAGACTGATGACAAGCCGGGAAAGCATTCCGGCCGATAGCTAAAATTGGCCCAAATAAATTAACGTTAGATTTCGGGTGTTTGGCTGCAGCACTACAAAAAATTACCCGTACTTAATCGCCGCCGCTTCGCTTTTTGCGCGCAGAAGCGTTAGACGCTGGGCAGGATGCGTGCTGTAGTTGAAACTTGAGAAAAATATTACGCCAGCGCATGGCTCACTGCTTGTCACAATGATTAATGCGCTTCACTAAATCTTGTACTCCGGGCGCAAACTCGGAAATTCCCGGCGATAATTGACTTTGGCGGCCTTCATCCGTATAAGCCGCCGCACGTCCGGTCATATAAGGCTTTCGTTAGCCTCGCCCGTTCGAAAAACAACGCTCCTTGCAATATGCAAATTCAAGAAGGGCCGCACTCCGCGGTGTTTAAATAAATGAAGCGTACCTACCAACCATCCAAGCTTGTCCGCAAGCGCCGCCACGGTTTCCGTGCACGTATGGCCACCAAGGGCGGCCGTAAGGTCATCGTTGCTCGCCGCGCACGCGGTCGCAAGCGTCTTTCGGCCTAAGGCCGAATTGCCCGATAAGAGATGGCGGGCGAATTGACGACCAATAACAAGAAAATGACTGCCGGGCGGCTGAAAAGTCGCCCGCAGTTTCTTGCTGTCCGCCAGGGCGAAAAACGCAAGGGCGGTTTCTTCCTGCTTGAGGTGCTCGACCGGAAGGAACCGGAGACCGAAGCCCGCGTCGGCTTCACCGTCACCAAGAAACACGGCAACGCGGTCGAACGAAACCGCATGCGGCGGCGCCTGAAAGAGGCGGTGCGACTTCATGCAGGGTTTGCAATGCAGCCCGGACACGACTATGTGGTTGTCGCGCGAAGGGACGTGCTGAAAGCATCCTTCAAAGAATTAGCCGCAGAGCTCAAAACTCGCGTCGAGACCAAGCCGAAACACAAGCGGTCCGGAGACGGCCGCCCCAGGAACGTATGATGCAAAACAACCGCAATTATTTCATTGCGATCGCTCTCTCAGTGCTGATCGTTCTCGGCTGGCAGTTCCTCTATATGAATCCGCGCATCGAGGCTCAGCGCAAGGCGGAGCTTGCCCAGAAGGCACAGCAACACACCGAGCAAGTGCAGACGCCTGCGCCCGGCGGCGCAACGACGGCGCAGCCGAACGGGGCGGCTCCCACCGACCAGGTTCCGGCGGTGGCGTCGATTGCAGATGCTCTTGCGAAGAACCCGCGCATCACGATCGATACGCAGGCACTTTCCGGTTCGATCAACCTTGTCGGCGCCCGTCTGGACGACCTCCGGCTCAAGCGCTACCACGAGACAGTCGACGACAGCAGCCCGATCATCACCCTGCTCAGCCCCTCCGAAACGAAGGACGGGTACTTTGCCGAACTCGGCTATATCGGTGGCGACGCGACCGGCAGCGTGCCGGGTCCCTCGACGGTGTGGACAGCGCCGGCTGACGCAAAGCTGACCGAAAAGACCCCGGTCACGCTTACTTACACCAATGACAGGGGCGTCACCTTCGCGCGCACCATTTCCGTTGACGAGAACTACATGTTCACGGTCACGGACAAGATCACCAATGCCGGTCAGGCTCCGGTCGCACTTTCCGGCTACGGGCGCATCACGCGCTACAACAAGCCGGCTGTCGCCTCCACCTATGTTCTGCATGAAGGTTTCATCGGTGTTATCGGCGAAGATGGACTTGTCGAAAGCAAGTATACCGCCGTTGAAAAAGAAGCCGTCAATATGGCGAACGCAACCGGGGGCTGGCTCGGGATCACCGACAAATATTGGGCAGCGACGCTCATCCCGCCTCAGCAGACCCCCTTCGACGCCCGCTTCAGCCACTTCACGGACGGACAACCGCGTTTCCAGGCGGACTACAAGCAGAATGCGGTCACCGTCGCGCCCGGACAGTCGACTGAGCTCAAGAACCTGATTTTTGCCGGCGCCAAGGTCGTTCCTGTCATCGACAACTACAAGGATACGTATCAGATCCCTCGCTTCGATCGCCTGATCGACTGGGGCTGGTTCTACTTCCTGACGAAGCCGATGTTCAGGCTGATGGACTTCTTCTTCCATTACTTCGGCAACTTCGGCGTCGCGATCCTGCTGACCACCATCGTCGTCAAGGCGCTGTTCTTCCCGCTCGCCAGCAAGCAGTACGCTTCGATGGCGAACATGAAGCGCGTGCAGCCGAAGATGGAAGAGCTGAAGGCCAAGTTCGGCGACGACCGCATGGGCCTGCAGCAGGCGACGATGGCGCTCTACAAGGAAGAGAAGATCAATCCGATCGCCGGTTGCTGGCCGATCGCGCTGCAGATCCCGATCTTCTTCTCGCTCTACAAGGTGATCTACATCACCATCGAGATGCGCCACGCGCCGTTCTTCGGCTGGATCCAGGACCTTTCGGCGCCCGATCCGACCTCGTTCATCAACCTTTTCGGCCTGTTGCCGTTTGCCGCTCCGACCTTCCTGCATCTCGGCGTCTGGCCGCTGATCATGGGTGTGACGATGTTCCTGCAGATGCGCATGAACCCGACCCCGCCGGATCCGACACAGGCGATGATCTTCAACTGGATGCCGCTGGTCTTCACCTTCATGCTGGCAAGCTTCCCGGCTGGCCTGGTCATCTACTGGGCCTGGAACAACACGCTTTCGGTCATCCAGCAGGGCGTGATCATGCGCCGCCATGGCGTGAAGATCGAGCTCTTCGACAATCTGAAGGGGCTCTTCAAACGAAAGCCGGCTCCGACAGAGAAATGACGAAAGCCCCGCTCCGGCGGGGCTTTTCATTTGTACCCCGCCGCGGTGTCCGACGACTGTGCGGTTGACAAAATCGCCTGGAACCTGAATGCCATAGGCACACTGGATTTTGCTGGAAAAGGCCGAATGACCGACAATAAGAACGACAAGCCGCTGTTCGGGCGCCCCTGGACCTTTATCCGCGGTGTTCCCTCCCTGAAATTCCTGCCGCCGGAAGGACCGCTGGAAGTGGCTTTTGCCGGCCGTTCGAACGTTGGCAAGTCTTCTTTGATCAACGCGCTCGTCAGTCACAAGGGGCTGGCGCGCACCTCCAATACGCCAGGCCGGACGCAGGAGCTCAACTACTTCGTGCCGGAAGGCTATTCGGGCGAAAGCGGCGACCTGCCGCCGATGGCCCTGGTCGACATGCCGGGCTACGGCTACGCGCAGGCGCCGAAAGACCAGGTCGACGCCTGGACGAAGCTCGTCTTCGATTACCTGCGCGGCCGCGCGACGTTGAAGCGCGTCTACGTGTTGATCGACAGCCGCCACGGAGTGAAGAAGAACGACGATGAGGTGCTGGATCTACTGGATAAGGCTGCCGTCTCATACCAGATCGTTCTGACCAAGACCGACAAGATCAAACCACCGGCTGTGACCAAGTTGCTCGCGGAGACCGCGGAAAAGATCAAGAAGCGGCCCGCCGCCTATCCGGCCATCATCGCCACGTCCTCGGAAAAGAGCGAGGGTCTCGATGACCTGCGCGAGGCAATCGCGCAAACGGTCGGTATCGCCAACTGGAAATGAAAGAAGACGCCCCGGTGGAACGGGGCGCCTTCTATTGACCGCCTGAACTAATTTACATCTTCGGCAGCAGAACCTTGTCAACGACGTGAATGACGCCGTTGGATTGCTTCACATCGGCTATCGTGACGTGGGCGACGGCGCCGTTTTCATCGGTGATCGTGATCTTGCCCCTGCTTTCCTTGGCCTTCAGCACGCAGCCGCCGACGGTCTTGATGTCGTGTTCGCCGCCGTCGGCCTTGATCATCTTGGCAACGGTCCTGGCCATCGCATCGGCCGCGACGACATGGCAAGTCAGAACCTTGGTCAGCGTTGCCTTGTTTTCAGGCTTCAGCAGCGTGTCGACCGTGCCGGCGGGCAATTCGGCAAAGGCCTGATTGGTGGGAGCGAATACGGTGAAGGGTCCCTTGCTTTCCAGTGTCGACACGAGACCGGCAGCCTTGACGGCAGCAACCAGCGTCGTGTGATCCTTCGAGTTCATCGCATTCTGCACGATGTCTTTCGTCGGATACATCGCAGCACCACCAACAATCGGATTCTTGGCCTCAGCGACGAAAGCAAATGTGGAAACGGCAACGGCAAGCGCACTCAAGCGCAGGGTGGACTTCATCATGACGGTTCTCCTCTAGCATCCGCTTATGAGACCGGCCGAATGCCGGCATTCCCTTGCGGACATGAGGAGCTACGGAAGGCTCGCAGGAAGAGTTTCAGCGCGAACGCAGGTGTGCCGAAAAGTGTTAGCGGCGGTGCGTCGTGCCGCTCGCCACGATCGGGCCCGTGGCCTGGCCTGTCGGAGAGCCGCCAAAGGGCTCGAGGCTGACGGCAAGGGACGCGCCCTCGCCTATGTTGCCGCGCATATCAACCGGTATGACCAGCTCGCCGGTCTGATCCGAAGGAAACACGCCAAGCGACCTTGGTGTGCCGGTTGCCGGAACGAGCCAAAGCTCCAGTGACTTCTCCTGCGGCTTGCCAATAGCTACGGGCACGATCCTCAGCCTTCCGCTCTGCCGCTCATAGGAGGCGAGCAGGTTGACCTGGCTGTTGGCAGCGGTCAGCTCGGCGACGAGCGGTGCCGGTGTTTGAGGCGGCGTAACCGCGACGGTCGCGATTGTCAGTGCACCCGCCGTGATCAGCAGCGAGACGAGCGCAAGACAACGCCAGAAAACGATAGAGCTCCATAGACCGCGCGACGGCACCGCGACAGCTTCCGGCTCACCGAACAAACGTGCTTCGATCTGCTTGAACGTTTCCTGACCGGGGCTGACGACGTCGTAATCGTCGTTGAAAGCGGAAAGGTTGGTCTCCCAGCGGCTGACGATGGCTGCGAACTGCCTGTCGCGGCGCATCCGCTCTTCCACAACCCGCCGATCCTTGAAGGAAAGAACACCAAGAACATACTCACCGGCGAGTACCTCGTCGCGGGAGCGGCCTCCCTTGCTCTGATCCGGCGATGTCATCGTTCCATGCACTCTCTCAGTTTCAAGAGGCTGCGACGCAGCCATGTGCGCATCGTGTTCAAGGGGACGCCAAACTGATCGGCCAGTTCCTGATAGCTCTGCCCTTCGACGTAAGCTTTCTTCACCGCCGTTGCCCGATCAGCTTCCAACTCTTCCATGCAGGTGTCAATCCGCCTTCCCTCATCCTTGATCACAGTCTGTATCTCGGGCGAAGGATCGTCATCCGCGAGGTCGTATGCACTGTCCAGTTCGTCGGCGATTGGCTTGCGCGCGCGCATGATGTCGATTGCCTGGTTACGCGCAATTGCAGCGAGCCAGGAAGACGGTGCCCCCGATCCGGCAGCAAAAACGCCGGCGCGTTGCCAGATCTTGACGTAGACCTCCTGGGTCGCCTCCTCGGCGTCCGTTCTGTCTCTCAAGATACGCAGGCAGATGGAAAGGAGTTTCGGGCTCGTCTCGCGATAGAGCACAGCGAATGCCTTGCGGTCCCCGATCGCAACGAGGCTTATCAAATGTGCGATTTCGTCGCTGGTCATCCCATGCCTCTAGCCAAAGCGCCGATCTTCTCGAGCGCGGTTGCCAGCACATACGGCAAACTATTGGCCTCTGGATTATTCCATCTGTCAAAAACTTGAGATAAAAGGCCGCGATCAATTCCACGGGGTATCCCATGAACCAGTCCGAAAGCGAAACCCAGGCACGCCTCCTAGCGCAGGCCCTGCCCTTCATGCAGCGTTACGAAAACAAGACGATCGTCGTGAAGTACGGCGGCCATGCCATGGGCAATCCCGAGCTGGGCAAGGCCTTCGCGAGCGACATCGCGCTGCTGAAGCAGTCCGGCGTCAATCCGATTGTCGTCCACGGCGGCGGCCCGCAGATCGGCGCGATGCTGACGAAGATGGGCATCGAATCGAAGTTCGAGGGCGGCCTGCGCGTCACCGACGCCAAGACGGTCGAGATCGTCGAAATGGTTCTCGCCGGCTCGATCAACAAGGAGATCGTCGCGCTCATCAACCAGACGGGCGAATGGGCGATCGGCCTTTGCGGCAAGGACGGCAACATGGTCTTTGCCGAAAAGGCGCAGAAGAAGGTCAAGGATCCGGA
>Ga0102591_1002044_pt1 | contig 23822 bp, 27 predicted proteins | sample AraplaCol_mCL_r2_2_FD_76860 | JGI IMG/M metagenome (GOLD analysis project Ga0102591, IMG submission 76860) | Arabidopsis root microbial communities from North Carolina, USA - plate scrape MF_Col_mCL_r2 (SPADES assembly) (version 2) | ecosystem: Host-associated > Plants > Roots > Endosphere... | reverse complement strand
CACTTGAGACAATCGCCACAATGAGCGATGATCCGCTCATCAGCCTGCCAGCAGCAAGCTGACACTCATCCGGCCCTCTGGGATGAGCCGTGGTCGTCTAAGCTACACCACGTCCTGGGACATGATCTTCCCACGTCTCGAGCCAGATCCGCGACCGCAATTTCGGAGCCGTAGTTTGCCCGCAGCCACGCCACGCTCTCAACAAGTTTTCCGGACGTTCCTTTCCGCTGAAGGGCCGCAATCGCCGCGCCGCCTTGCGGGCCGACCATGACGCGGTAGTGCAATTCGCGCAGGATCGAGGTGCCGAGCACAGCGACATCAAGCGGGCTGCCGAGGGCCGTCAGTAATCGCAGCAAGACGTCTTCGATACCGCTATCCATTTTGCTCGAAAAGAGACCTCTCGGCTCGGCCTTTTCGGGGCCGGCGTATTGTTCGACCTGCAAGGCAATCTCGGCCGCCATCTGCATATCGAACTGGAGATAGACGGCCAGCAGTGGCCGCTGTGGACTGGCCGTAGACGTCATCCGGAAGGGAACGGGTACCGAAACGGCAAGATAGTGGTCCTCATCGTAGAGGTAGATTTCCCCATCTAGAATGCCGTGTTTGCTTCCTTGCAATACGAACACTGCCCCCGGCCTATAAAGAACCGGAATGTCATTAAGCACCGCTTCCGTGCGTAGGATACGCACACAACTGATAGCAGTTTGATTGTAGCCGAGACGAGGAGCTAGTTGTCCGGCCAGGATGACAAGCCGGTCATGCGGAGAGGGAGGCTTCTCGCTATTCATAGGATTTGGCAAAACTCTGAGAGGATCCGCGGTCGAACTAGCCGCGTTGCTAGAATATCTGTCACATGCAAGATTGATCAAGGAGTTTCAGAGATGTCGAGCAAAACCTTCTTCATCACCGGAGCAAACTCCGGTTTCGGCCTCGCCATTGCCACGGTCGCCACCCAGGCGGGCCACACGGTCATCGGGACCGTCCGCTCCGAAGCCTCACGAGATATGTTGTCCGGGACGCTTCCCGCACTCCATACCGTTCTTGGTGACGTCACCGAATTCGACCGCATTCCGAATGTGGTCCAGCAGGCGGAAGAAGAACATGGTCCAGTTGATGTCCTGATCAACAATGCAGGATATGGTCACGAGGGCGTGCTCGAGGAATCGCCAATCGAGGAGATGCGCCGCCAGTTCGACGTGAACGTGTTTGGCGCGGTCGCGATCGCCAAGGCGTTTCTTCCAAGGTTCCGTCAGCGTCGCCGCGGGTTTATCATCAACGTCACGTCGATGGGCGGTATGATCACCATGCCCGGCATCGCCTATTACTGCGGCAGCAAGTTTGCCCTTCAGGGTATTTCCGAAGTCATGCGTTCGGAGATGGCGCCGTTCGGCGTTCACGTGACGACCCTTTGCCCTGGGTCGTTTCGAACAGACTGGGCAGGGCGCTCCATGGTCCGTACAGAGCGGTCGATTGGGGATTACGACAGCCTTTTTGATCCGATCCGCGAGGCGCGCCAGGCTGCCAGCGGTAAGCAACTCGGCGATCCGCAGAAGTTGGCTGCCGCGGTCCTAACGCTGGTCGCGTCCGAAAATCCTCCGCCGCAGCTTCTGCTTGGCAGCGATGCTCTCAAGCACGTGACGGCGCGGATCGACCGTCTGCAGCGGGAAATTGAAGCGTGGAAAGACATCACAGTGTCCACAGACGGACGATGAAAGAAACCAAAACATTTGCTATTGACGTTCTTCCTACTAGAAGGTAGGTAGCTGCATGAGCAATCTTTCGACCACCTCCGACGATATCTTGGCCTCTGCCCGAACCCTCATCATGAGCGGAGGCTATAACGGCTTTAGCTATGCCGACATCTCGGAAGTGGTCGGAATCCGGAAGGCCAGTATCCACCACCATTTCCCCAGCAAGGTCGATCTGGTACGTGAGCTGGTCAAGCGCTATCGCGAAGACGGCCAGGCGAGTGTAGCGGCCCTTGAACAGAGCGTTCCAGATGCACTGGCCATCCTCAAGGTTTATGCAAACCACTGGGCCAAATGCATCGACGATGCGACCAGACCGTATTGCGTGTGCGCTCTGCTTGCCAGTGAGCTGCCATCCCTTCCGCCGGAAGTCGCAACCGAGGTGACGAATTTCTTTCGCTTCATTTCCTCGTGGCTGGCTTCGGTGATGGAACGTGGGTCCAGGCAAGGCGCGCTAAACCTCACGAGCGAGCCGCACGTCGAAGCCGAAGCATTTCTGGCGACGGTGTACGGGGCGATGCTCTCGGCGAGAGCCTACGGGAAACCCGAGGTGTTCGGAACGATACTGACACCAGCTATTGACCGATTGACCCCAACCGTCTCTCACTAATCCTGCGGTGGCTAGGCCATCCAGGTAAAATCGCGTCCCGCGAAACTACCAACTAGTAGGAAGAATAAGATGAAAAATGTTTTCCCCGCCTTGGTCCTTGGGCTGACCAGCATCCTTTCTGTGATAAACCTTTCGGCGCCCGCCCATGCCGAAGACAAGAAGGTTGCGCCGATCCACGTCCGCGGCTGCATCGTCACCTATGCGGGATCTACACTGAAGGTAAAGACCCGCGAAGGCGAAACCGTCGATGTCGCCCTGGCCGACGACTGGAAACTGGCAAGTGTTGCAGATGCCAAGGTCACCGACATCAAGCCGGGCGATTTTGTCGGCATCGCATCCTTGCCGAAGGCCGACGGTGGCGATGGCGCGCTTGAGGTTCTCATTTTCCCGCCGGCCATGAAGGGCACAGGCGAGGGTAGCTATGGCTGGGATCTTAAGCCCGACAGTAGCATGACCAATGCGACGGTCGCAGATGCTGTCAAAGGCGTCGATGGTCGGACTGTCACCGTGACCTATCACGGCAAGGAAAAGAAAATCGCCATCCCGGATGAGACACCTGTCGTGACCATTGCTGCGGCCACCAAGGACGATCTCGTTCCAGGTGCCGTTGTCTTCATCGCTGCCGAAAAGGCGGCGACAGGCCCCGTCGCCCATCAGGTCGTCGTCGGCAAGAATGGCGTGGTTCCCCCCATGTAAGCCACGTCGTCACTGGCCGGAGCAGCCGCCCCACTGCTTCGGCCAGCAAATCAAGATCGATGCTGCTTGATCTGCAGCCGTGAGATGTCACAGACGAGAGACGCTGAGATGAGCGCAGACGCTTCCAATGACAATGTTCAATATCCTCGGACGATCTTCATCCGCCGCCACTCCGTCGTGACCCGGCTCACGCACTGGCTGAACGTGCTCTGCCTGAGCTTCCTTCTCTTGAGCGGATTGCAGATCTTCAATGCCCACCCCGAGCTCTACTGGGGCCACTATGGCGCGGACGGCGATCCTGCGGTGCTAACGATCGGCTCTGATGACGAAGGTGGCAGGCCAAGTGGCTTCGTGCATGTCGCGGGACTACAAATACCAACGACCGGCGTCCTCGGGGTTTCCAATGTTAATGGGGAGCCGACCGCGCGAGCTTTCCCGTCCTGGGCAACCATCCCGTCGTTTCAGGATCTTGCGGCTGGACGTCGCTGGCATTTCTTCTTCGCCTGGCTGTTTGTGATCAATGGCCTTCTCTACCTTGGCTTCAGCCTGCTGAGCGGACATTTCAAGCGGGACCTGGCACCGAAGGCCCATGAGTTCTCGCCGAGCCATCTCGGCCGCGAAGTTCTCGACCACGCTCGGCTACGTTTTCCCGAAGGGGAGGAGGCCAAACATTACAACGCCCTTCAAAAGCTCACCTATCTGGCCGTCATTGTCGTCCTCCTGCCTTTGATGGTCCTGACAGGTCTGACCATGTCACCCGGCGTCGACGCCGCTCTTCCCGTACTGGTCGATATTTTCGGCGGACGTCAGTCCGCGCGCACGATCCACTTCATCACAGCGTCGGCGCTTGTCGTCTTCGTCATCGTCCATGTGGCGATGGTCGTCCTATCCGGGACCTGGAACAACATCCGCTCGATGATCACCGGACGCTACGCGATCCAGGAAAAGGGCCCGAAATCATGAGTACGCTTTTTACGCGACGCCGCTTTCTGGTCGGCGGCACACTTGGTGCCAGTGCCTTGACTCTTTCCGGATGTGATCTTCTCGATCAGAACGCAGACGTCGCCAATGTCCTCCGCTCAGCCGAGCACCTGACCATGAAGGCCCAGAGACTGCTTCAGGGTCGCGATGCCTTGGCGCGTGAGTTTGACGAAAGGGACATTTCCCCGTCCTTCCGGGTGAATGGAACGAGCGCCCCCGACAGCGATGAATATGCGGAACTGCTGGAAGGCAAGTTCGCGAACTGGCGATTGAAGATCGACGGCCTTGTCGATCGGCCGAGAGAGTTTTCGCTCGCCGATCTGAAGGCGCTCCCGGCCCGCACGCAGATCACCCGCCATGACTGTGTCGAGGGCTGGAGCGCTATCGGCAAATGGACGGGGGTGCGGCTTGCAAGCCTGCTGCGTCTGACCGGGCTCAAGCCGACAGCGCGCTATGTCGTACTACATTGTGCCGACGAACTCGAAAAGACGCTCGACGGGAGTGGCCGCTATTATGAGAGCATAGATCTCATCGACGCTGTTCATCCTCAAACCATTCTGGCCTACCAGATGAACGGCCAAGACCTCAGCGTCGGCCACGGCGCTCCCTTGCGCCTGAGGGTCGAGCGGCAGCTTGGTTACAAGCAGGCGAAATACATCATTCGCATCGAACTGGTCGACAGCTTTGCCGGCCTGTGGGGCGGGAACGGCGGTTATTGGGAAGACCGCGGGTACGAATGGTACGCCGGCATCTAAGGCCGCCGAACTTTTAGCCGCAGGATGATACGGTGATGGGCAGACGCAAAGTTCAGAAAATAATGCCGGTTTCAGCGACCTCGTCGTCACGACAGGTCGCGATCAACCACACCAACTCGATCCTCTCCGATCCTGACGGCCGATGGGTGGCAAAGCGGCAAGGCACGATCAACGAGGCATTCGAGAAACGCACGCGCTTAGCGAGCGATCACGGCAGCTCACAGAACGTCGAGTTCTCAGAGGATACAACCCGGGAAACCTCGCGCTTCCTCTATCTCGTCCAGCCGGGCGGGGCCGCGATGCGCTACGGCGTTGGCATCGGCCACGAAGGCTTCGCCTGGCAGGGCGATGGCGTGCGGTGCGGCCGGGTGGCCGTGTGATCCTGTCCGATGACGACTACGACGGTCTGCGGCTATGGTCGGCTCCTCTGACGTCGGCAGCCCGTAGACTGGCCATTTCCGCGATGATCGCGTCGAAGCCGTCCTCCTGCTTCGCACCAATCGATGACGAAGGTGTCGACAAAGTCCTCGAGCCCCAGCGGTGCGTCACGCGCGACCCTCCGTCCGTGCTCTCCTGCATACGGCTTGTGGCAGGAAACCGATTGTTGCTCACATAAATCCTGGATTCCGGGGTAGGTATTTGACCCAATCGCCGAAGCCGGGTGCTGCCATCAGCAGCATCGGAAACGTGATACGCATGCCGACATCGATGGCGAGGCTGAGCGCGTCCTCGCATGTGCCTGGCAGGAACGCCGAAACCTTCGCGGATGAGCCATCCGCGGCAATCTTCAACGCAGCAGCAAAAGCATCGCGAAGAACGTCTGCACGAGTGGCGGCGAGCGGTCCGATATACCCACTCGCACTGACATAGCTGTAGCCGACGCATTCGTTTCCGGCATAGAGCAGGACGCCGGTGGTCGCGGGGTCGCTGAGCAGGTAGCGGTGGTGCTTGTCTCGGGCAGCGCCGACGGCGCGAGCGTCAATTTCGACAAGTCTCCTTATCGTAGCGTCGGTGTCGACGAGAGCGACGCTTCGCAATGACGGCTCCTGCAACTTGGAGGCCACCTGTTCACGACTGGAGCCAACGAAATAGATCGGCATTTTGGGGAAGAGGCCATGCCGGATATAGAGACCTTGCGAGACACGATTGAAGGAGAATGTTATCAATGCCCGATGGGGCGCCCTTGATATTCGGGCGTGCTCCATGGTTCGTCTCATGAGCTCATTGCCTATGCCCTGACCCTGTTGCGCCGGGGCGACAAACAGCTGGGCAAGGAACCAAAGATCAGCGCACGCCCAGCTCCAAGCGAATCCGACGATGTCGCTGCCGTTCTCCGCAATCCATAGACCACCGGGGTCGTCCTCAAGCGAAAACAGCTGGAAGTTGGGAGGGGTTGGCATTGCCATTGGGCCGAAGCCATGTCGGATAGTGAGATCATTGATGCTGGCGACCACCAGCACGTCGGTGGCCACCAAATCCTCCGGCCGGGCAGGCCTGTAAATGACAGACATCGAGGACTCCCCACAGCAATATCAAACGGGGTGAGCACGAGCCGCAGTGTCGTCATGCCCCGACGTCACACTGCTCGGCTCACTATTCCAGCGAGTCCAGATTCGGTCAACTCTCATGGTCCACCCCCCGCCGAGTGTCGGGAAAGGGCAAGCAGCCCCCGGTCGCCACCAAGGGCCGATACGAGCCAGGTTACTTCGACGCGACCTTCGTTCGCGTCCGACGCCAATGCGTGGTGTCATGCCCCACTGAGGTGATAACAGCCGTCTGCCTTGATAGGAACGCTTCACGAGGCTGAGAATGTCATCATGACACCGCGCTGCCGAAAGTAGGCCTGCATTCGCTTCCTGCCCGACCGGTTATTCTGCACGAGCATATCCGGGTCGAATACGGCCTCTTTTAAACCCGCCCGCGTCAACGCCGCCTCGAGGGTGGCGATCGACCAGTCCCAGTCACTCAAACAGACACTCGACAAGCTCGGGATTCCACGGCATCACGATGCATCGCTTTAGCGCCCATAGCCTTTGATGTACGCGAGGAGGTCGGTGACCTCGGAACGGGTGAGTGAAAGGTTGGGCATACGCGAATGATGCGGGGCCATCAGGAAGGCTGCCAGTGATTTCTCGTCAAAACGTTTCGACCTGCCAATCTGCGCAAACGTGGGAACCCGATCAGAGCCTCGTTTTTGCTCAGATTCAACGATGTGACATTCGGCGCACCAGCGCACGGCAATCCGCTGGCCGTTTACACGATCTGCCGCCGCGCTGCCCCCTGTGAACGCAATGACGAAAGCGGCGACACAGCCCCAACACGCCACGAATTTAGGATATGATTGCATCTCCACTCTCCTTCCTGAATGCGGATATTAACAACAGCAGCTCTAGGCCGATATCAGGGATGGTGGCAGGTCTTTCAGCAGCCTCTGAAACTCGCTCCATTCAGTTGCCGGCCAGATTTCGGTAGTCGCATGGCCGAAAGTGCGAATAATCTCTGCAACCTTCGTCGCCGTCGCATTCTTGGGTGCGGTAAAGATGTCAACGTAGTCGGCATTGCCCAGCACAACGAAGCTGCATGCCAATTGACCTCAGGGCAGTCACGCCGGATGTGTTGGGCAATGTCATGGCTTAAGGTCTCCAGCGCCTTGGGGTTTTTCATGCTTCGTGTCTCAGGCGCGTCATCATGATGAAAGTGGGCATCTTTCTCTCCATAAAAGGCACGCATCAACACCATGGATGTGACGGGCACGATCCGGCATTGATCCAGGTCAATTACCCCCCACAGCTGGCTCACTCGGCAGTCAGTGCGGCGAGTGCCGTTATTACGATTCGTTCACGCACCACGATCCCTGCTTGCGTCAGCGCTATTTCAGCAGGGTGAGGATCTGATGCTGGTCGCTCTGATCGACGATATCCATCGCCACCAAGGCGCCATCGTCTTCCTCGATCGAGACTGATTTTGGATGATCGACGATGTGGTCCAACCCTTCAACGAGTATCTCGAGCGTTTTCTTTTTCGGTTCGTAGGTAATACCCAGGAGCCTAGACGAGTCGGTGAGGGTTTGGCTGCCTACCCTTGATCCAACAATCTCAATCTTGACATGCCTTCCGGTAAGACTATTCGCCAGGTTTTGGAAATAGATGTACAGTTCTCCCTCTTCGAGGGTTTTGGTTTTCATGTCTTCCTCCTTTTTTGTGGAGCATAGCCTATTACAACGGCGAGAGATGACTATGATCTCAGTCAAGAACGTCCGCGAATGGATGGCGGTTGCGATCGGGTTGTCGGCGCCTCAGCCGGCGTTGTCACGTTGTTTGACTGAGGACGCATGAAACGCTTCCCTTGAACTCAGACAGCTGCTGCGGTCACAGCTTTCCACTGCGCCATTGCGCGAATTCGATGAATGTGGGTGTCCAGGGCTGAGCGTTTACGGTGGGGGGCGACGAAATTCTGACTGCGGAAAAGACCGAGATGGAACGTTGCAAGCCTTCGACAGATCGGAAACCCTGCATCACCCGCTCTCGTTTTCGGAGCGGCAGATGGGAATTTTCCGCGCGATTGCAGGCCTTTGTGCGATCGATGTTCGACAGCGGACATCACATCTCGCTTCGCCGCCGCGTAAGAGCGCAGTTTGTCGGTGACTATGCGCTTTAACGGCAGGCCTTGCTTCTTCATCAGTCTGATCAACAACCGCTTGGCCGCCTTTGTATCGCTACCGAAACGCAATGTTCTCCGCGATGAGTTGCCATGATTTGCCGGCTGCTCTTGGTGCGTGGCGCGCGCGATACCGCACCATACATCGTCTTGTCTCCTAGTGCGAAGAGATGAGCGGTAGATGATTCGGAATGAGGAGGATCATTTGACATTTTTTTGTCAAAGTGCTTTCCTTGCTTTGTCATAAATCGTGTCGAGTGGTGGATATCCACATGCTTCATCGTGTCGAGATCGAGAATTTCTACTCAATCCATGATCGCCAGGTCATCGATTTGACGGTTGCTGCAAATGCGCCCGATGAGCCCGGTCGCTTTGCTCCATTATGGAGGGGATCTAATGAGAAGGCGCCGAAAGTCATTGCGCTTTTTGGTCCGAACGCCTCGGGAAAATCGACGGTCCTAAAGGCCCTTTCTTTCATAAAATGGTTTGCGAAAGACAGCTTCTCCGCGCCTCGGGGCAGCCGTATGCCTTTCGATCGCTTCAACAGCGAAGAAATGCTTGTTGCTCCGACGCGGATCGCGATACAACTTGCAGGAATCGAGGATATTGAGAAGGTCGATGACCCGGATGCAGCGCAGTGCCGATATGCGTATGAATTTGTCATTGGCGGGCGCGATGGTCACCAAACGGTTGACCACGAAGCCCTTTACTATTGGCCGTCGACGGCGAGTCGCAAAGTACGGTTGTTTGAACGGAATGCCGCCGGCGAGGTAGCTGCGTCGAAGCCATTCGGGCTGTCAGGATATCGCCAGGCGCTGGAAAAGGTACTGCGGCCGGACGCGAGCGTAATTTCCACCCTTGCGCAGCTAGATCACCCCTATGCGAAGCTACTGTGGCAGACAGCCAGCTTGGTCGTGTCGAACATCCTAATTGAGAAGTTCGATGGCACCGATGACACTGCCGTAAGACATTACGCTGCTAACCCCGATCTGGTAGCTGTCTTCAATCGAGAGATACAACGAATTGACGTAGGAATACGTGAGATGCGGATCGAGCAGGGTCACAATGGCCCGATAGCTCTTTTTGAGCATGAGGGACTGGCCGTTCCCATGCCTATCATCTACGAGAGTCACGGAACTCGACAGTTCATCCGGTTGTATCCCTTCATTCTCGGGGCGCTGCAAAGCGGCGGCATTGCCGTTCTCGACGAACTCGACGCAACCATACATCCGCTCCTTTTGCCTGAGATTCTTCGGTGGTTCTACGATTCTGAACGCAACCCCCACAACGCGCAGCTTTGGATGAGTTGCCACAATCCCTCGCTCTTAGAGGATTTGCTGAAAGAGGAAGTTCTATTCTGCGATAAGGACTACCAGGGCAGAACCACGGTCTACGGTCTTCGCGACATCCAATCCGTCAGGCGATCAGACAACTACTATCGCAAATATCTGGGAGGCAGCTTTGGAGCTGTCCCACAAATAGGATGAGGCGGCGCGTCGTTATTCCGCAGCGCAAGCGGATATTCCTCGGTTGCGAAGGCGAAAGTGAACAGAGTTATGGCGCGCTCCTCTCCCGAGTGGTGGAAGAACAGCATAAACGCTGCTTTCTCGATACGGTACTGTTGCGACCAGGGGGCGGTGATCCTTTGGCCCTTGTCCAGCTTGCAGCGGAGAAGCTTAAGCAACGTCAGAAAAAGGGCGGTGAGTATGCTGCAGCCTATGTCTTGCTGGATTCTGACAAAAGGGGTGTAGCTCCGCAGCGTGATCAACAAGCGACAACGCTTGCACAAACTTGGGGCCTCGTTTTGATCTGGCAGGAGCCGTGTCATGAGGCACTACTATTGCGACATCTGCAAAACTGCGAGCAGCTTAGGCCACAAACGACCGCGCTTGCGATCTCCACCCTGAAACAACGATGGCCGAACTACACCAAAGGTATGCCGGCGTCGAAGCTCGCTGGAACGCTAAGCGCCTCAGAGCTCAGAAGGGTGCGCGTGGTGGAAAATGCCTTGAATCAGCTATTGACGGAACTGGAATTCCAGTGACTTTTTGCGACTCCGTTGTCTAATCGCGTGCTCGGGGTCAAGCGGCTTGTGGCTCGTGGATCGCGACATCTTTCTGTTTTGGATGGGGTCTGCATCTTTGTTCCTGCCAATTCGTCCGGCGCCGGGGAGCACGGTTGTCTCCGCGGTCGACACATAGTCGCCGCATGATGGGTTTTCGCAGGGCGGATCTTCCTTTGTTCAAGACGCAGTCTCGACGAGCTGCGACGGAATCGACGGAATGACCCAACCCACGTCCACAGCAGGGACGCCCAGCATCTCAATCGGGTTGAGGCGCTGAGGCAGGTAGGCCGGCTTTTTCGCCTATGCGGTAGCGCCGGCCAATGGGTTGAACGCTTCCCCGGTTTTGAGCATGCTATGCATGATGACAGCAAGTTTTCGCGCGACAGCAACCGCGGCACGTTTGAAGCCCAGTCGCTCACGCAGCTTCAGCCCCCACGTTTTGAGACTGCATTCGGTCCTGGCACCGGTTCTTGTTAAGAGGACGGTTGCCGCCTCGTAGAGTAATCCCCGCAGCCGACCGTCACCGCGTCGCGAGATATGGCCATCATAATCGATTTCGCCTGACTGTTAGCGCCGCGTCGTCAGCCCGAGCCAAGCGCCAACGGAGCGCGATGTGGGGAAGTTTTCAGGATCTTCGATCGCAGCAATGTAAGAGACGGCCGTGACGGCGCCAACGCCTGGAATCGTCATCAGGAGCTTCGTAGCCCGGCTCTGTCTGGAAGCTGCGAGCAACTGGTGATCAAGATTGGCTGCGCGCTTACGTATGTCGCGCCACGCCTCGAGCAGGGGCAATATCACAACTGCCAGGCCGCTATTTCCATTCAGCAGTTCTCTCACATTGGCATCAAATACCCGACCTTCCCCTTTGGGCACGATAAGACCAAACGTTTTCAGGAGACCGCGTATTTGGTTGCTGAGCTGCTTGGAAATGCTTACGAGCTGGCTACGCGCCGCCACCAGTGTGCGCGTCAGCATGTTGTCGAAAGTCTTTACTCGCACGACCTTGTAAAATCCTGCTTCGGCCAACTGCGCTAGACCGTCCGCATCATTGGCGTCAGTCTTGTTAAGCGTCTCGCTCAGAACCTTTTGCGCGTGCCGAGCTTCAATGCAAATCGCAGGAATCCCTTCGGCCGTCAGCGCATGATAGAACCACGTCGACAGTGGACCTGTCTCGAAGACAACGAGCTTCGCGTGCGGAGCGTGCTTGCGGATGATCTGCGATAGAACTTTCGGATTAGAAGGGCATTTCCCTCGCCAGATCCGTTTCCTATTCTCTCGGATCGACACCGCAGTATCTTTCAACGAAACATCGAGCCCGATATATTGGTCCATGGTTGCCTCCATTTGATGTTGGGCCCGGTTCCAATCGTGAGCCCGTATTTCCATCCTACCGGGGGCAACCACCCATGTCAGATATTGCTGAGGCAATGCCTTTGGGGAAACCGTCCGCGATTACTCCATGTTCAAGGCGAGGGCGTTCGTCACGCAGCCACCCGATATAGCAAAACCCTAGAAGTCGGCATCAATTGCAGCAGGTAGTCAAAATCGCTCACATTCGCGGTTAGAACCGCCAAGCCGAGCTTTTGTGCCTGGAGGAAAAGAACGCAATCGTGAAGCGCTCTCAAGCGTGCGTCATATTGATAGCCCTGAATTCGGCATAAGATACCCGAGAGCATTGCGCCGCGGCCGAGAACATCGGCATCCGGTGTGAAGATGCGATGCTCAGGCATTGCGGCGATGGTTGTTTTGATCTGCCCAATAGCTGTCTTTGTTCCCGGATGCCCCGGATCCAGAACACCAATGGTGTGCATCAACTCCTGGATCGCGACGGTTGAGTGATTGATCTGGCGTATGTCCAAGAGGTCTGCCACTACGTCAGGGGATCTGCCCTGCATTCCATCGATATAAACGCAGGTATCCAAAAGAAGCTCGTTTCCAGCTTCCGCTGTGTCCGAAATGAAAGGGAGGTGCTCGTCTGCTCGTCGGGCGAGCGTCCTTCCTGGATCGAGGCGCGCCCATCGAAGCGCGGAGTCGACATCGAAAGCTGGCAAGTCAGAACCCGAGCTTTAATGCGGGATCGACGGTGCCGCGCGTCTTTCGAAAGGTTTCGGCGAATTTATCTTCGAGAGCAACACTGGCGAGGGCAAATTCGATCAGGTCCGTGTCCGTCTCGATCCCGGTGTGCTTCTTAGCCTGCTCAACCAAAGCTGAGCTAATGCGGCCGCCAATGCGTTTGCTCTTTTCACCCAATAGCCCGGAGTGCTCAGCAGCTTCCATAACGGCGTTAATGCGCGCTTTCACGGTCACGAACTCGCCTGTACGAGCCTTTCGTGCTGCCTTCGCGGCGACGCGGGGTGCTGCCGGAATGATCTCTTTTGTTGGAGTTTTCTTCATGATCCGACGACTGCCGTTGTCTAACAAAATGCGATTTTGTCTAACATATCACTAGTTGGCCAATTTTCAAGCTGTCGAAGCTGCCAACCTGCCGTATCACCAGAGAAGTGCCGCTCTCCATTTTCAGTCGCGCGTTCAACCAGCCGCAAACCTGAGCTCTTTATCAGGAGGTGCGCTGCGTCGATGTTCGCTCCATGGACGGTCTCCCTTATCTGACTTCCGGCAGTCACACTTTGCACATTGCGATGCCGGGAGCGGAGGCGTCCACCAGATCAGGGCAACATCGATCCGAAGGAATGGCTGGGCGATGTTCTCGCCCGTATCGCCGACACGCAGATGTGGGTAATTGCAAACTTCACCGGAATCTGGCTCCAGTCGAGAGACGGTCTTGACCGCGATCACCACGCAAGTGCGCGACCTCGGCAACTGCAATTCGATCGTCACGTGGCCCTTCTCGGGACAAATTGAGCATATGAAAAAGGCAGCTGCGGGCGTTACCGCGCCTAGGCGTCGGCAAGGCCTGCGACTCGGCAGTCAAAGAGCACCGGTCGGTCCGCGTCGATCATCTCCTCTATCCTGGCATCGAGTTCGCTGGAGTTCTCGCAACGAAGGCCGATGGCGCCATAGGCTTCCGCGAGCTTGGAAAAATCAGGCAGCGAAGCCGCATAAGCGCGGGATCGATGATTGCCATCTGCGACCTGACCCCATTCTCGCGCCATGCCCGGATGCTCATTGCGCAAGATGAAAATCTTGATCGGGGCTTGATGCTGTATCGCCGTCGACAGCTCTTTCATCGTCGTTAGCACCGACGCGTCGCCGGCAATATCGATGACAAGACGGCCGGGATTTGCGATTTGCGCCCCGAGCGCGGCAGGAAGGCCGAAACCCATAGTCCCCAGCCCGCCCGAGGTAATCCAGCGATTGGGTTTGTCGAAACCGAAGAACTGCGCCACCCACATCTGCTGACCGATCTCCGTCGCGATGATGGGGTCGTGCGGCTTTGTCAGCGCATGCAGGCGCTTCAGGGCATGTTGCGGCGTAATTGCATAGTCCAGCCGCTCGTAGGAAAAGGAATGGTGGGCTCGCCAATGATCGATCTTTGTCCACCACGCCCGCAACCGCTTCTGGTCGGGCATATTGGGGAGCGACCGCCAGGCATGGATCATATCAGCCAGCACATGCGCGGCGTCGCCCTGAATGCCGATGTCGACGAGAACGCGTTTGTTGATCGATGACGCATCGATATCGATCTGGATTTTCTTCGAGCGAAGTGAAAACTCCTGGGCACGCGAGGTCGCAAGGTCGTCAAAGCGCGCGCCGATGGCGATCATCAGGTCGCAATCGCCAATGGCCATATTGGCTTCATGCGATCCGTCCTGTCCGGCGACTCGAAGCCAGTTCGGTCCGGTGGCGGGGTACGCTCCAAGCCCCATGATGGTGGACGTTACGGGAAAGCCCGTGAGGTCCACGAACTCGCGCAACAATCTCGACGCCTCCAGTCCGGCGTTGATAACGCCGCCGCCGGTATAGATGATCGGGCGCCGGGCTTCGGCCATCAATGCGACAGCCGCCTGGATCGCGTTCTGATCGTCTTGCATTGCAGGCTGGCAGCTCGGCAGCAGAGCCACCTTGTCACGTGAGACGTAGGTCCCGCTGGCGAAGAGCACGTCCTTCGGCATGTCGACGAGAACAGGACCGGGTCGACCGGCCGCCGCGATCCGGAAAGCCAGATGTATCGTTTTGGCCAGATCGTCGATGTGTTGGACCAGGAAATTGTGCTTTGTGCAGGGGCGGGTGATGCCGACCGTATCGCATTCCTGAAAAGCGTCCGTGCCGATCAGATTTGTCGGCACTTGACCGGAGAGGCAGACGAGCGGAACGGAGTCCATAAGGGCATCCTGCAGCGCCGTGACCGCATTTGTAACGCCCGGTCCCGATGTCACCAGCATGACGCCGACCTTTCCCGTCGAGCGGGCATAGCCTTCGGCTGCGTGTCCGGCGCCTTGCTCGTGGCGCACCAGGAAATGTTTGATGTCCTCCTGTTGGAAGATTTCGTCATAGATCGGCAGCACCGCTGCACCGGGGTAACCGAAAATGTGTTCGACACCGTTGTCGCGCAACGCTTGCAGAACGATCTCGCCTCCGTTCATCAGCGCATCGGAGGCGCTGCTAGAAAAGGAATTAGCTTTACCGCTGGTCATATTAGGGTCCGTCATGGTGAAAGATGAGGTGTGCGACGGGCATAAAAAAAGGCCCGTCAGGGACCTTGTTTTCGGCGCACGGGCGGCAGCTGCCGGACGGTTACACCGTCCTGCCCATGCGCGACATCACCACTACGAGAACCGTTGCGATTACCATGAGTGGCAGAGTTACATGCAAATCTACACGTCGTCAACGTTGCTTCTACGCAATACCACCATTGATGGAAAATAGTGAAATGAGGTAACATCCTGCGGGACATTTGAACCTCCATGTGAAGCTAGGGCCACATCATGAGACTAACCCTAAGGGCGAAAGCCATTTCAGTCTGCGACGAAAAAATCTCAAAAAGGGGTGAAGGCGTTGGCCTGTCATTCTATGCATTCTTTGCAAACAAGAACGACGACCCCGACCTCCTTATGGAAGCCGCTGAGTGGTGGATTAAAACCCATGCTCTCGATCATTTCGAGAAGGCGACTAAAATTCGTGAGATGATTAGATCTGGGCAGTAGGTGATGACCGCTTTCAGAATCGTGTCTGCCTGCGTTAAACACCTGCAATGGGGTCAATTGCGGTCCAGCCCCTCCCTGCTGCCAGTGTGCTCAAGCAGGGGTCTGCGATGATGGTGGGCAACGGCCTGGCAGACTTTGGGTGGCTGCTCAGGGGGAAGCTGTCCTTCATCTGCGCTAAGTGATCCGACAGTTGTCGGTCATACAGGGCGTCGTCCCTTTGCTTGTCACCGGCTTTGGGTCGATCTTTCGTATTGCTCAGAGGCCGAAAAGGGGGTGGGCAGCCGCTCGGCTCAGGTCGCGCTATAGTAGACGGCGAAGATACGAATGAAGTCACTGTTTTGACGTGTGTTTGGAGGCGACCAAAAAAAGCGGTGGACACGGTGATTGCTGCTTTCCCCAGCTAGATACGGCCGGGGTGAAGCAGCGGGGCTAGTGACAGCTTGAGAACTGCAGCGATAACCAGCATCCAGACTGGAACAGTGAACCCCCCGGTGCTGTCGCGCGCCACACCAAGCAGGAATGGACCCAAAGCTCCTGCGAAGTAGCCGATGCCCAGAACAAAGGCTGTCCAGGAGTTCGCTTCGTTCGCATCCCGAGCGTGGTCGAGCGGCAGCACCATGCCAAAGGTAAAGGAGCCTCCGACGCCAACGGCAATCAGGGGAATGAAAAGATACGGCATCATCGACGGCATAAGAACAATCGCTAAGATGCCGAACAGAGACGTAGACGCGAACAGGGCAATCAGACGCCGCCGATCGTTGTTCCGACTGATGAAACCGGCAAGCGGATTTGCCATCGTGAATGCAGCCGTGAAACTGGCGAGGAGTAACGCCGCATCCGCGCCGCTCATGCCGCGCTCGATATACATGGGCGCAGTCCAGGCGACCAGACCAAAGAATAGGAAGTTGTTAAGCGCGAAATAAGACGCGGCCAGCCACGCCATTCGGTTGGTGAACGGGAGCGAACTACCCTTCTGGGGCGCAAACGTGCCCGACTTAACCGTCCCGGCTCGCCGCTCCGCTCGCGCAATGACCATCCAGGCGCCGATCGCGATAAAACCAGGCAGGGTGAAGATGCCCGCACCAATTCTCCATCCGCCGCTTGCTTCAGCCAGATGTCCAGCCAGCGCAGCAGATATTGTGCTCCCCAGCCCGATCGCGGAAGCATAGATCCCTGTGAACAGTGCCACGTGACGCGGATAGTTCTTCTTGATGAAGCCGGCGACCAAGGCCCCAGCAACGGCAATTCCCGCGCCCACACCCGCTGTGGCGGCGAAAAGTGACGTAACATTGTCCGCGAACGCACGCGCGAGCGTGGCGATGGCGAGGGTGGCGAGCGCAACCAGCATCACCTTGTCGCGCCCGAAGCGACGGGCAAGCCATGGTGTCGGGAAAGCGAACAGCCCCATCAACAGTGCAGGGATTGCGGTCAGCAACGATGCCTGTGCGTTCGAAATCGCAAACTCGTCCCGGATAGAAGGAAGAAGAGGACCGATCGACACAATGGCCGGTCGCAGGTCGATAGCAACCAGCACCATACAGGTGATGGCGACCGACATGGTCAATTCAGAGAACTTGGGGTCGTCTTCCTTATCGCAATCAGCTCCATTCATTTGCTTTCTCCCGAGATTGATGACCTGCTTGCAGGATACGCGAAGCCGTTGACTGGTTGGTCCAGTCTTCGAAGCGCGACGAGTGGTTGATTTGATGACTGAGCGAGGGCGCTGGGCTCTTTTCGGAGACAGGCGCTCGCCGGAAATTACGAGGAGGCTGCCGAGCCGGCCTCGGCGATGGCGATGTCTTCCGCGACGGTCCCGCCGCTCACGCCAATTGCGCCGATCGTCCGCCCTTCAAATCGGATGGGAATGCCGCCTCCAAAGACCACGACCCTTCCACCATGCGAATGCTGGATCCCGTAGAGTTCGGCGCCAGGCTGCGCCAGTGCATTCAGCGCGTCCGTCGGGTTGTTGAAAAGGTGAGCGGTAAAGGCTTTGTCGATGGCAAGCGCCGCTGAGCCTGCCATCGCCCCGTCCTGGCGAATAAAAGACAGCAGGTGCCCAGACGAGTCGACGACGGCGATTGAGCAGGCAAGATCCAGCGCGCGGGCGGCGGCGATCGACCTTTCGATCATCTGTTGGGCGTCCGACAGCAATATCGTTGCAACGGTAGTGGACATGGCAAACTCCAGTTTCTGAAGGTGATCCGCCGACACAAGCCGTCGGCAGATCACGGTGTTCCAGTTTGTTCAGGCGGTCTTGACCTTCCTCTGGCTCAAAGCGCCTAGCAGCGCCTCCGCTGCCTCGCTCGATGACGCCGGGTTCTGACCGGTGATAAGCTGGCCATCGACGACTGTGTGCACGCCCCAGTCCTTGACCTTGGAAAAGACCGCACCGAGGCCGATTAGTTCGTCCTCGACCAGGAACGGCACGACCTTCGTGAGACCGACAGCCTCTTCCTCGCTGTTGGTGAAGCCGGTGACGTAGCGTCCTTGAACGAACGGGGTGCCGTCGGCATTGGTCACGTGACGCAGGACGCCCGATGCATGACAGACGAGGGCAATCGGCTTGCCGGCCTTGACGAAGGATTCGATCAGCTTGAACGAGTTCGGATCTTCGGCCAGATCCCACAGCGGTCCGTGGCCGCCGGGGTAAAAGACCGTATCGAAGTCCTTCTGGTCGACGCTGTCCAGGCGCACAGTTTCTGCAAGCTGCGCCCTGGCAACCTCGTCGGCATTGAAGCGCCGCGTAAGGTCGGTCTGGAACATCGGCTCGTCGCTCTTCGGGTCGAGCGGCGGCTGGCCGCCCTTTGGCGAGGCGAGGGTGATCTCGGCGCCTGCGTCCTTGAAGACATAGTACGGCGCTGCCAGCTCCTCGAGCCAGAAGCCGGTTTTCTTGCCGGTGTTACCGAGAGTATCGTGGGAGGTAAGCACCATGAGGACTTTCATTGTCGGATCCTTTCGTCAGATGATGCCGCGCCATGAGGCGTCGTGCCGGTTGATTTGGAGTTCGACCAGCTGCAGCGGCTTGTCGATGAGCTCATAGTGACACCTGCCCACATATTTCAGAAATTTACTTCTTTGATTTTAGATATTCATATGGAATTATATCTCGATGAGATACGATCTGAACCTGCTCCCGGTTTTCCTGGCCCTGATGGAAGAGCGGAGCGTGACACGGGCTGCAGCGCGACTGAGCATCACCCAGCCGGCGCTGTCCAATTCGTTGAACCGCCTGCGCGATACCCTGCGGGATCCGCTGTTCATCCGGGAAAGGTACGGCATAAGGCCGACGCAACTGGCCGAGGAGATCGCTCCGACGATCGAAGCAGCGCTGGCTCAACTGGACGATCTCATTTTCAACCAGCAGGAGTTCCAGCCGCAAAGCGCCGAACGTCTGTTCACGCTCGCGCCCAATAGTTATGTCGAGCTCGTGCTGATGCCTGCCCTTGTGGCGCGGCTTCGGGAGCATGCGCCAGGAATTAAGCTCCGTATGACACCATTTGGGAATGACCTTGCCGAAACCGGGGTGATCTCTGGTACCACCGCAATCGTGCTTGGCCGGATCGTCGATCCGCCCGACAATCTTGTCGTCCAGCATCTGATGGACGACGGACTTGCCTGCGTGGTGCGCAAGGACCATCCTGACGTTCGAGACCGTATTTCACGAGAACAATATGAAGGCCTCAAGCACGTGAACGTGCTTCCGCCGGGCCGGCTGCGTGCCGGCCTCTTCCAGGCATTGGGGCAACAAAACCTCAAGCGAGAGGTTGCCGTTTCTGTCACGCACTTCCTGGCCGTGCCAGAGATGCTTGCCGTCACGGATTACTGCGCAACGCTGCCGAGCCTGATCTGCCGCCGCCTTGAGCGGGATCCGCGGCTGAAGATACTAGCGACTCCCGTTGATCTCGGCACTTTCCCGGTCCAGATGGCTTGGCACGTTCGCTACCGCCACGACCCAGCCCACAGATGGTTGCGGTCGATGATCGGCGAATTGGCAAAAGAAATGACTTCTGAGACCTAAGATGGCCTAATTGTATTCGCGCTGATGTCCGCAAAGGCCAAACCGTGCCATTCATGGTGCCGTATGCCGATCGCCGGCTTCTGACTTGCCCGAGCTATCAGAACTGTCTGCGGTCGGCCCCCACTGACGAGAGCCCGGGGGCGTAGATTTCGATTTTAAAGCAATTAGACGTCCCGACGCTTGCGAAACCCTCGAGTCTATCGGTCCCTTAACATCCCAGGTCCGTGGTCCTTTCGATGAGAAGGACGCAAAGACTATCTATGTTTAAAAGTAGAAGTGACCATTTGATTGCCCCAAGTCCGAAGGAGGCTGAAAGATACAACGTAATGGATGCCGCCTAGTCTACAATATCGCCCAGTAAAGCCGTTGACGGGCCTTCGATGATGGGGTCGGACGAACGTACATCATTTTTTACTTCGCACCTGCGGTAATTGTCATGCGATTCAAAACGCTAAATAATAACAAAAATCAGTTGCTTACTCGAGGTTTCTCGACTACGTTTTTTACAGAAGAGTTCCGAAATAACCGGCCTTCGCCGGCGGTACTCAGCGGTCGTTTGACCTCGCTTGAGGAGGATGATGACGTTGTTTGTCCGACTTCGTTTCTTCGCAATGGTGCAGCGCGTGCGTGATCTCGTCTCGATCCGATACCGACCTACGACGGCAATCTGACGCGTCGTAAACCCTTTGTTCCACTTTTCTAAGATGGTGCTCCCGTGTGGCGCGCCCCGAGGTTTGTTATGCAAAAGCAAGCTGTCGTATTCAACGGTCAGGAAGTCGGGATCGCGGTCCCTGTCGAAAACCGCCTCAAATTCATCGCTGTCCGCTTCAATGTCATCGACTTGGACAACAGGCTCTTCGACACGGTCACCGAAATCCGGCGCGCCATTACAGAGCATCTCTCGTCCAGCGGTCGTGCGATCACCTCGCACTGAATGGCAGGAGATATTCTTCTGATGTCCGATTGAGGTTCCTTGGGCCCAGCAAGCTGATCGGCCAGGGCTCAGGGCTCTTGCGTCCTACTCACGAACTTCAAGCTTATCGCCATATTTCAAGGCAAGCCGACGGCAATCCTCGCAATTCAACGTAATGCCCTCCGCAACGACACTCGCGGCGGCGGTCGTGCAAACCGAAGCGTCCAATCTCGCGACATGCAGAATTGCATTACCCAGTAGCATATCGCAGGGCGCAGTCTCGACTTCGGCCCCGCCCACGCTATGCGCAACGACGCCGCGCACGGTCGCCAGCATTCCGCGCTTTCTTAATATGGTTATGTCGGCATCCCTTGCCATGACGATCTCTTCTGCCGCCCGAGGCGCAGGATGTCCCGCCCGATACACCGCATCTGCAACTAAACGGCCGCGAGACACCGAAGTTCCCATCGCCTATCCAGCGGACATTCCAGGAAGAAGCGACGCAGATTTTCGTTCTTCACATCCTGTTCCACGCATCAGCGGACGAAATATCGGGGGGCTGCGTGGTCGCGTATATATGCTTCGACGTAGTCGAACACCTCGACTGCGCCGGCATCCGTCTCGATCGGGCGACGGCCGCCGAGATGCGTGCTCTCCCTGCGCGCCCATTTCAGGACTTCGCCTTCGGTGCGCAGGTTGCAGGGCACCCTCAACTCAACAACCACCCACCGGCTCGTCCAATATATGCGTCACGGTCTCTTGCAGGGCCGGGGACTTCGATATCCAGTGCACCGAGAAGCGTGCGCATATTGGAGGCGATGAGGTCGGCAAGCGGCTTTTGTCCGCCCTTCCCAAGCCGGTCTAAATGTCCGGCAAGCTTGGTGGCAATCTCTGTGGCGTATCTTTTCGAAAGGCGCTGGCGCGCCGCGGCGCTCGAAATGCCAACAGTCTGGAGGAAGAGATCAAAATCTTCTCCACTTATCTCGTCCAGCGTCGTGGCATCACCAATTCGGTAAGCAAGTTCATCTGTGAGTGTATCGTCAAGCCGTGTAGGGAGAATGTCGTAACAGGGTGAAGTACGGATCCTCCCAGCTGGCTCATGGAAAAGCGCGAAGTTCTTTGCGTGACCATCCACGTTTCCCACGAGAAGGTCAAAAAGCGTCGCTTGAATAAAGAGTTCTCGTTCTCCCGCAGGATCGTCTGTCGCATCGAGAATTCGCCGGACCGCGTCGACATCGAAACGCCGGCCGGGAGCCCCTCGTCGTTCGTATTTGAGCGCCGAGGGAAGACCAAGGGCTTGCGCAAAGTCCTCCTGGTGAATTCGTACAACGCGGCCGTCTCTGTCGAGCGCGCGGTCAAACCGCGTTACCAAAAGCACCTCGATGCCAGCGAGTGGAAGCAAGGAGACATCGGCCGTAGAAAATCCGACCGCGTGGGGCAGTCGCATTGCTTCATATTCAAGAGAGCCGTCATGAATATGCTCTTGGTCGGGAACTTTCAGGATATGCGTCGTCGGCGCACCAGAACCGGGCAACGGCCCCGCGAGGGATCCGTCCGGCAGGAGAGTGAGAGCGGTTTTGCTTTGCATGCCAGCAAGGGGGTAGGGGTCGTCCGTGCCGGCGGGCAATCGCCGCCGCTTGTGAAGCGAGTCGACGATCGCGATCAGCCGGTCGTCCTCGAGGCGCTGATAGTCTTTCTGATAATCACCAGGAACCTTGGTCGGAGGTGAGCCAGCGGGCAGAACCGAAAGCGCTCCTGCACAATCCTTGCCCAGATGAAACAACAAGCCTGCGATATCATCACGAGCTATACCTTCGCGAGCCATGATGTCGGAAAGCGCTCCATCACGCTCTTGAAGCAAATTGTCAAAGAAGGGCCGGGCAACCGCTTCCTCAAACGGCTCTGCCGTTAAGGGCAGGGAAAGAGAAAGGGAGATCGCTCCCGGCTGTGACACATAAGCTCTGTCGTAGGCGAAGGCCAAGCCGCCGCGTTGATCGCGGACGAGCACGCCCACCGGGTTTTCCGAACTGTCCAAGCGGACATCGAGAGCGAGTATTTCCATTATGACCGGTCGCGCGCAAGGAGGGATATCCCGGCCGCCTGAGCGACTTGAAGAACTTTTGCGAATTCCAAAGTCGGCTTGCCGTTTTCAAGTTCAGAGAGGAAGCGGCGTCCAACGCCTGCCAGATCTGCAAATTCCTGCTGCGATAGTTTTCGACTTTCCCGTAGGCGACGGACCATGTTTCCGAGATCTTTGGTGCTATCGAGTTGGACTTCCGCTTGTGCAAAGGTCTCTGGACTTGCTTTTTGTATGGCAACCGGGGCATTTTCCGCTGCCTCGGCGGAGAAATCCGCCAATTGATTGGGCAAGGATGCCATTATCGTTGCGGAAACGTTCGGTAGGTTCAGTTTAATCTTCGGCAACGTTTCGGTTAATTTGGCAGCCAGATCGGAATGGTGCGATAATCGCCTTGCAATGTCTGAGGCAGACTCGATCGACTTGATTAGGTCGTTGTTCGACGCAAAACTCTCATTGAGAGCGTTCAAGGCTTTTGCCGGGGCGTCGATCGAGGCAAACGTGCGGGCCAGCTCGATTGCCGGACTGGCTTGGTTGACCAGTTTCTGGATGTCTCTTGGCGAATCGAGCGTTTTCTTGGGCAATATCACCACCTTTTGCTCCCGATCGGGAACTATCAACTTCAGTAGGTCATTGCAAGCCAGCTTGCACCCTTACGGGATCAGAGTGCGGGGGATGTTACCGTACGGGCTCAGCGGGCTGTGTATGCCTTATTTAAAGTCATTTCGTTACCGCTCGGGAGCAGAGCCCTATGGCCGGTGGTCTCAACGACGTCCGTGCCCCACGCTGGCAGGGGAGCATGGCTTCGTGTGCTGAAATGCGGGCCAACACCTGGTCGCCGTGCTGAAAGATGGCGCTGAGTGTTCCCCAGTGTGAGTTTCGGTGTGCGCTTTGTCTCCAAAAGTTGGGGCGGGCGCGATTTGGCGAAAATGACCTATCGGAGGCCGGACAGCGAATGTTGCGGGCCAATCTCGAGGAAACATGGTTGGGAGACGGCCAATATGAGCGTGCGGCCACATGGTTGAAGATCGTCTATTGGGACCGCGACCAGACCTGACGCCAATGGAGACGATCATGTCCCAGGACGTGGTGTAGCTTAGACGACCACGGCTCATCCCAGAGGGCCGGATGAGTGTCAGCTTGCTGCTGGCAGGCTGATGAGCGGATCATCGCTCATTGTGGCGATTGTCTCAAGTG
>Ga0102591_1002039_pt1 | contig 23856 bp, 20 predicted proteins | sample AraplaCol_mCL_r2_2_FD_76860 | JGI IMG/M metagenome (GOLD analysis project Ga0102591, IMG submission 76860) | Arabidopsis root microbial communities from North Carolina, USA - plate scrape MF_Col_mCL_r2 (SPADES assembly) (version 2) | ecosystem: Host-associated > Plants > Roots > Endosphere... | reverse complement strand
ATTCCCGGCGAACTCGCCCGGGACTACGCATTCACGCCCGGCCAGTATCTCACGCTGCGAACCATGCTCGACGGCGAGGAAGTGCGCCGCTCCTATTCCATCTGTTCCGGCCCTGACGACGGCGAGATTCGTATCGCCGTGAAGAAGGTCGATGGCGGCGCGTTTTCGAGCTGGGCGGCGGACGAGCTGAAATGCGGCGACGAGCTCGATGTGATGACGCCGACCGGGCGCTTCGGCGTGGTCGCGCCTGATGATGCGGGGCGCATCCATGTCGGCTTTGCCGCAGGCTCCGGCATTACGCCGATCCTGTCGATCGTGAAGGGAATTCTGTCGCGCGAGCCGGGCAGCCGCTTCTTTCTGTTCTACGGCAACCGCTCGACCCACAACATCATGTTCCTCGAGGCGCTCGAGGAACTCAAGGACCGCTTCATCGATCGGCTCTCGATCTTTCACGTCATTTCCGGTGAGGAGCAGGACATACCCATCCTGCACGGCCGGCTCGACGGCGCCAAGGTGAGGGTGCTGTTGCGCTCGCTGGTGCCGGCGGAGAGCGTCGATCACGTCTTTGTCTGCGGCCCTTCAGGCATGAGCGAGGAGATCGACGCGACCTGCCGCGATCTCGGCATCGCGGAGGACCGCATTCACGTCGAGCGTTTCGTCTCCGAATTCGGCGGCAGGCCGCGGCCGAAGAAAACCGTTGCGCCTGACGCCCCGCCGAAGGCGATAGCGTCGCTGATCATCGACGGCAAGCGCCGTGACGTGCCCGTCGCCGAGGACGAGGCGATCCTCGATGCGGCGCTGCGCGCAGGCGTCGATCTGCCCTTCGCCTGCAAGGGCGGCATGTGCTCGACCTGCCGCGCCAAGCTGGTCGAAGGGGAGGCGCCGATGGACATCAATTATTCGCTGGAGCCCTGGGAACTGAAGGCCGGCTTCGTCCTGACCTGCCAGGCCAAACCGTCGTCGGAGCGGGTCGTGGTCGACTACGACCATGTCTGATCGGGCTTATCAGACCCCGACGATGCAAATGCGTCGCATTATTTGACACCTTGCGCCAGGCAGCAGAACATCATGTGCAAACAGTCGGCCGGGAGAAGCGCGTGAACGTCAAAGCCATCTTGTCGCCTGAGGATGTTGCCCGCGCCTGCGCCGATGCGATGTGGGCCGAGGACGATGCGTCCAAGGGGCTCGGGATGGAGATCGTCGAGATCGCCCCGGGCTTCGCGACGCTTGCAATGACCGTGCGGCCGGACATGGTCAACGGCCAGTGCATCGCCCATGGCGGTTTCATCTTTACGCTGGCGGATTCTGCCTTCGCGTTTGCCTGTAATTCGCACAATGAGCGCGTGGTCGCGGCGCAGGGCCAGATCACGTTCATCAAGCCGGGCAAGCTCGGCGATCGCCTTGTCGCAAAGGCACAGGAAATCACCCGCGGGGGCCGCTCCGGCATCTACGACGTGCGCGTCACCGCAGGCGACACTGTCATCGCGGAATTCCGCGGGCATTCACGGGTCATTCCCGGCACCTGGCTGCCGGCGCAAGATCAGTAAAGCGACCAAATCAAGAAAAGAACGAACCAATGTTGAGGGGAAACGAGGATGGCTCTGACGAGGCTCAAGGAAGGTGGCAACACCTATAGCGCGGAACTTGATGCGCATGAGCGCGCCTCCCGCGACGAGATCATGGCGTTGCAGACGCAGCGGCTGGCCTGGTCGCTGAAGCATGCCTACGACAACGTCGCACATTACCGAAAGGCCTTCGACAAGGCCGGCGTGCATCCGTCCGACTTTCGCGAACTGTCCGATCTCGCCAGATTTCCGTTCACGGTGAAGACGGACCTGCGCGATAACTATCCCTTCAACATGTTCGCCGTGCCGCGCGAAAAGCTGGTGCGTGTGCATGCCTCCTCCGGCACGACGGGCAAGCCGATCGTGGTCGGGTATACGCAATCCGACATCGACACATGGTCGGACGTCATGGCGCGCTCGATCCGCGCCGCCGGCGGCCGCACCGGCATGATCATCCACAATGCCTATGGCTATGGTCTCTTCACTGGTGGACTCGGTGTCCACTACGGCGCGGAAAAGCTCGGCTGCACCGTGGTGCCGATCTCCGGCGGCATGACCGAGCGGCAGGTGCAGCTCATCAACGACTTCAAGCCTGACATCATCACGGTGACGCCGAGCTACATGCTGGCGATCCTCGACGAGTTCAAGCGGCAGAGGCTCGATCCGCGCCAGTGTTCGCTCAAGGTCGGCATCTTCGGCGCCGAGCCCTGGACCAACGCGATGCGCGGCGAGATCGAGGACGCCTTCGACATGGACGCGACCGACATCTATGGCCTCTCCGAGGTGATCGGCCCAGGCGTCGCGCAGGAATGCATCGAGACCAAGGATGGCCTGCACATCTGGGAGGACCATTTCTATCCCGAGGTGATCGATCCCGAGACCGGCGCGGTACTGCCTGACGGCGAGAAGGGCGAATTGGTCTTCACCTCGCTGACAAAGGAGGCTTTCCCGGTGATCCGCTATCGCACCCGCGACCTGACGCGGCTGCTGCCGGGCACGGCGCGGCCGGGCATGCGTCGCATGGAGAAGGTGACCGGGCGCTCGGACGACATGATCATTCTGCGCGGTGTCAACCTGTTCCCGACCCAGATCGAGGAGGTGCTGCTCGCGACCGACTGGTGCGGCGGGCATTTCATCCTGGAGCTGACCCGCGAGGGGCGCATGGACGAGCTCACCATCATCGCCGAAGCGAGATCGGAGAGCTGGGACGGCAGGGGCCTGATCGACCATGCCGACCGGATCTCGACCCACATCAAGAACACCATCGGGATCAGTTCGAAGGTTCAGATCGTGCCCCCTGACACGCTGGAACGCTCGCTCGGCAAGGCCAGGCGGCTGTACGACAAGCGGCCCAAAGACTGACCTAACCGATTGACTTGACCGGCCCCAGAGGCGACAAGGCCCGCGAGAAATTCCGGGTCTTTTCATGTCGCCAGCCGATGCCAAAACCGTCGAAGCGCGCTGCGTGCGCTTCAATGCCAAAGCCGAGAACGCCGCCGCGCTTGCGCCGGTGGTCGAGCATCAGACGCTGACGCGCGGTCCGAACGATCTCCTGATCGAGGTGAAGGCCGCGGCCGTCAATCCGTCCGACGTCAAGGCCGCGACCGGGCTGATGCCCTATGCCGTGTTCCCGCGCACGCCGGGGCGCGATTATGCCGGCGTGGTCATCGGCGGGCCGGCCGGCACGATCGGCCGCGAAGTGTTCGGCTCGTCCGGCGATCTCGGCATCCGCCGCGACGGCACCCATGCCAGCCATCTCGTGGTCGAGGCCGATGCGGTCGTCGAGAAGCCGAAGACGGTGTCGTGGGAGGAGGCCGCCGGCATCGGCGTGCCCTTCGTCACCGCGATGGAAGGTTTTCGCCGCGCCGGCGTGCCGAAGAGCGGCGAGACCGTGCTGGTGTTCGGCGTCAACGGCAAGGTCGGTCAGGCTGCGGTGCAGATCGCGACCTGGCAGGGTGCGCGCGTCATTGGCGTGGTGCGCAAGGCGGAGGCCTATGAGGGCCACGCCAACGCTCCCATCGAGGTGATCGACGCCTCCGCGACGGACGTTGCCACCCGCGTGCGCGAATTGACCGGCGGCAAGGGCGCCGACATCGTCTTCAACACGGTGGGCGATCCCTATTTCCAGGCGGCGCACAAGTCGCTCGCATTGCGCGGTCGCCAGATCCTGATCGCCGCGATCGACCGCATCGTGCAGTTCAACATCCTCGAATTCTACCGGGGACAGCACACCTATGTCGGCATCGACACGCTCGGCCTGTCCTCGGCCGCGACCGGCGCGGTGCTGCGTGATCTCGGCCCTGGCTTTGCCGGCGGCCAGCTAAAGCCGTTCCCGATCAAGGCGAGCGCCGTCTATCCGCTCGATCGCGCCAAGGAGGCGTACGTCGCCGTCGCCGGCTCGTCGCGCGACCGGGTGATCCTGAAGCCGTGACGATGGAAACGTCCGCACAGCTCGTCATCCTTGCCGGCCTCGCCATTGGTCTCGTCTACGGCGCCGTGGGCCTGCTCAGCGGCTTCTGCCTGATGAGCAGCATGCGCGGCTGGCTGGCCGAGGGAGACGGGCGGCTGGTGCGGACCTATGCGCTGGCGATCGCGGTTGCGATCGCCGCGAGCCAGCTCCTTGCCGGCAAGGGCATGGTCGACCTCGGCAAGACGATCTATCTCCAGCCGTCATTCTCGGTGCCGGTGCTGTTTCTCGGCGGCCTGCTGTTCGGTTACGGCATGGTGCTGTCGAACGGCTGCGGCTCGCGCGCGCTGGTGCTGCTCGGCCGCGGCAATCTCCGCTCCTTCGTCGTCGTGATCGTGCTCGCCATCGCCGCGCAGATGACGCTCAAGGGCCTCATCGCGCCGGCGCGCATCGCGCTGGTCCAGGCCTCGCAAACCACGGTCAACACGAACTCGCTGCCGTCGCTGCTCGCGACCCTTGGTCTTGCGGAAGCGCCTGCACGCGCGCTTGCCGCTGCGGCGATCGTCATCGCGCTGATGCTGTTCGCTTTCGCGCACCCTGGGTTCCGCCGCTCGCCAGGCCAGGTCGCCGCCGGGATCATCGTCGGGCTCCTTGTCGCGGCCGGCTGGCTCGTCACCGGCCATCTCGGCGCCGACGACTTCAATCCCATCCCGGTGACCTCGCTGACATTCATCGCGCCGATCGCGGACGCGCTGCAATACGCCATGCTCTCGACCGGCCTGACGCTGAACTTCGGCATCGCGACGGTGGCCGGCGTTTTTGCCGGCAGCCTGGCGACGGCGCTCGCCACCGGCCGCTTCAAGCTCGAAGGCTATTCCTCGCCGCGCCACATGCTGCGCTCAGGCAGCGGCGCCGCGTTGATGGGCATCGGCGGCGTGATGGCGTTCGGCTGCTCGATCGGGCAGGGGCTCACCGGCGTGTCGACGCTCGCGCTGGGCTCGTTCGTTGCGTTCGCCGGCATTCTGCTCGGAACCACGGCGGGCTTGCGCGGAAGCTTGAGCGTTCAGCCCCTCGTGGCAGGCTGACCGCGCAGCAGCCGGTCTCCCAATGTCGCAAGACCGATGCCGGTGACGATCAGCGCCGCGGCGATGGCAAGGCTCATGTCGATGGGCTCCCCGAGCAGGATCGCAGCGCTCGCAATGCCGACGAGCGGCGTACCCGTGGTGCCGAGCGACGTCGTCAGCGCCGAGATGCTCTTGTTGACCATCGACATGGCCCAATAGGCCAACCCGGTTCCGATCAGGCCGGAATACAGGAACAGCAATATTAGCCGCGACGACCACTCCGCGTGAGGCGGGCCCTCGACGAGGAGCGCGCCGACGGTCAGCACGATCGTTGCGACGAGCAACTGCCACAGCAGGAGCTGGAGCGGCGAGGCGATCCAGCGATGCGCGCGGAGATAGATGATGTTCGCCGCCCAGGAGATCGCGGCCAGGATGACCATACCGGCGCCGAGCACGACGTTGGTGTTGGTCCAGTCGATCGAGGTGGGGTTCAGGATCACGGCAAGCCCGACCAACCCGAGCAGGGCGCCGGCAAGCTTTGGTGCCGTCAGCGCTTCCTTCCCGAGCAGCGGTGCGGCGATCGCGACCCAGAGCGGCGTGGTGTAGCCGAGCACGATGGCCTTGCTCGCCGGCAGGAAGCGCACGCCGGCCGCGACCAGGACCGAGAATATCGTCATGTGGAGCAGTGCTACGCTGAGGATCACCGGAATGTCGCGCCGCTCCGGGATCACCAGATTGTTGCTCAGTCCGAGGATCACGAACAATCCGGCCAGCGCGATCCAGCTCCGGATCGCCGATGTCCATAGCGGCGGCAGAAACTGGACAAGCTGCTTCGTCACCGACCAGTTCACGCCCCAGGCCAGCACGACGATCAGGAACAGGCCGACGGCCGCGCGGGGAGAGAGGGCGTTCATCGCGGGAATCCTTGAAGCAGTGCGGTCCGCGAGATAGCATCCCGGCTGGACCTTGAAAAAGTGCCAGATTGGAAAGGAATAAGGTGCCAGTTTTGGATGGCATGATCTCCGCGCTGATCGATCTGAACCGGAGCGACGACGAGGGATTAGTGCCTCAGCTGACGAGCCAGCTCCGAAGCCTGATCGCGACCGGCCGACTCGGCAAAGGCCACGTGCTGCCGTCAAGCCGCCGGCTTGCAATCGACCTTGGCGTCTCGCGCAACACTGTCACCTATGCGTTCGAGCAGCTTGCGGCAGAAGGATATCTCGCGGCATCGGCTGGTCGACGCCCGGTGGTGATGGTCGACGGCGGCGCGCACGGTGACGGCGTCGAGGCGGTCGTATCCGGCGCGCGCCCCGCAAGGCCGACGCTCTCCCCCTGGGCTATGAAGCTCAAGCAGGCTGACTGGCCGCTATCCTATCAGGCGCCGCTCAAGCCGTTGCGTCCGGGACATGGCGATGCACGAGAGTTTCCAAACGAAGTCTGGGCACGCTGCCTGCGCCGCAACGCGGTGCTTGCGGCCCGGCGCGAGATTGGTCCGGTCAACCGTCCACGCCTTTGCGAAGCGCTGGCACACCACCTCGCGACCAGCAGAGGCGTTCGCGCCACGGCCGATCAGATCCTCATCTTGCCCAGTGCACAAGCCGCGCTGACATTGATCGCGGCCGTGGTTATCGCGCCCGGCGATGAGGTCCGGGTCGAGGATCCCGGTTATCCCGGCGCGGCAGCCGCGTTCCATGCATCCGGCGCTCGCGTGACCGGCATGAGGCTGGATGAGCAGGGCATGCGTTGGACATCAGGATCGGCCGCGCCAAAGCTCATCTTCATGACGCCGTCGCATCAGCACCCGACGGGACGACTGATGTCGCTGGCGCGCCGCAACGAGTTTCTCAGGGCAAGCCGTCCCGGCAAGACCTGGATCGTCGAAGACGATTACGACGGCGAATTCCACTATGACAGCCGGCCCGTGCCGGCCCTGCAGGGCTTGGACAGCCATGGACGCGTGTTTTACGTCGGGACATTTTCGAAGGCGATGACCTCGGATATTCGCCTTGGCTATCTCGTCGTCCCGCCGGCGCTGGCGGGCACGTTTGAGATCGCGCAGCGGCACATCGGACTGATCGCTTCCAGTCACATCCAGGAGGCGCTGGCCGAATTCATCGCCGATGGGCATTTCCTCGCGCATCTGCGCCGGGTGCGCCGGCTCTATCATGCGCGCCGCGATCATCTCGCGGAAGGACTGCAGCGTCACCTCGGTGAGGTGCTCGCGGCCGAAGTGCCTTCAGGCGGCATCCAGCTCGTGGCACGCCTCAAGCGCGGCCGCGCCGATCGGGCGGCGGTCGAGCGGCTCATCGAGGCGGGGGTTGTGACGCGTGCCCTGTCCAGCCTGGCGCTGGGCAAGCCGCGCGATCACGGCCTGCTGCTCGGCTTTGCCGCGTGGCGCGAGAGCGAGATCAGCGCGGCGCTACGGACCATGGCGTCATGCTTCTAGTCTGCTAGTCGACCGCCTTGGTCACGATGCGGATCTCCGACGTCAATGTCCGGTGCACCGGGCACTTGTCTGCGATCTCCATCAGCTTCCTGCGCTGCTCGGCATCGAGCGCGCCGTCGATCGTGATGTCGCGCTCGATCTGGTCGAGCATGCCCTCGCGGGTCTCGCACTCCGCACAGTCCTTGGCGTAGATCTTGGAGTGCTTCAGCGTGACGGTGACGCGGTCGAGCGGCAGGGACTTGCGGTCGGCATAGAGACGCATGGTCATGGAGGTGCAGGCCCCAAGGCCTGCGAGCAGGAAATCGTAGGGTCCGGGGCCCGCGTCCTCGCCACCGGCGGCGACCGGTTCGTCTGCCACCAGTCGATGCGGTCCGACGGTGATGATCTGGTTGAACTTGCTTTTGCGGGTCTCCTGCACCACGACCTGACGCGGCGCCTCGGGCAGATCCATCGCCTTTGCTGGCTTGGCGGTCTCGATGTAGCGGCTGGCCCAGGCAGCGATCACGTCGGCCGCGTAGAGCGCATCGGCCGGCTTGCTCAGCAGATGGTCGGCATGGTCGAGCGAGACGAAGCTTTTGGGATGCCTCGCGGCGACGAAGATCTTGGTCGCATTGTCGATGCCGACGGTGTCGTCGACCGGAGAGTGCATCACCAGCAGCGCCTTGTGCAGACCGGTGATGTCCCTCATCAGCTCGTGCTCGGCGATGTCGTCGAGGAATTCGCGCTTGATCCGGAACGGGCGTCCCGCGAGCGACACCTCGACCTCGCCCTGCGCGCGGATATTATCGAGATGCTCCCTGAACAGGCCGGTCACATGCGCCGGGTCGGATGGAGCTGCGATGGTGACGACCGCCCCGGCTTCCGGGATCTGTCCCGCGGCCGCGAGGATCGCGGCGCCGCCGAGGCTGTGGCCGATCAGGATCGACGGCGCCTTGCGGGCGCTGCGCAGATGATCGGCGGCGCGGACGAGATCAGCGACGTTGGAAGAAAACGTCGAATTGGCGAAATCGCCTTCGCTGGAGCCGAGCCCGGTGAAGTCGAAGCGCAGCACCGCGATGCCCCTGGCTGCGAGCGCGACGGAGATGCGCTTGGCGGCCAGCGTATCCTTGCCGCAGGTGAAGCAGTGCGCGAACAGCGCAAAAGCCGCCGGCTCGCCGTCCGGCAGCTCCAGCGCGGCCGAAAGCTGATGGCCGCCTTCACCCGTGAATTGAAAGCGTTCGGTCGGCATGGGCTCCCCCGTTTTTGCCTGGAAGTCTAATCGCCGGAATAGCGCTGCTCGGCCCAGGGATCGCCGCGGTTATGATAGCCCCGGACTTCCCAGAAACCAGGCGCGTCTTCGGTCAGGAATTCGATGGCCTGGAGCCATTTCGCGCTCTTCCAGAAATACAGATGCGGCACGACCAGCCGCACCGGGCCGCCATGCTCCTCCGTCAGCGGCTGGCCGGACCAGCTATGGGCGAGCAGCGCATCCTCGGCGGCGAAGTCGTCCAGCGAAAGGTTGGTGGTGTAGCCGTCATAGGAATGCAGCGTGACAAAGCGCGCATCCTCGCGCGGTTGGCACGCCGCGAGCAGCTCGCGCGTGGCGAGACCTTCCCACTCATTGTCGTAGCGCGACCAGGTCGTGACGCAGTGGATGTCGGAAGTGAACTTTGCTTGCTTCTGGGCGGCGAATTCCGCAAAGGTCCAGAACACGGGCGTCTCGATCGCGCCATAGACGTCGAGTCGCCAGCGCTCTCGCGACACCGGCGGCATGACCCCGAGATCGAGCACCGGCCAGTCCTTGGTGAGGTGCTGGCCGGGCGGCAGGCGCTGGTCTTCCGGACGCGTGATCTTGCCGGTCAGGAAGCGGCCCTCGCGCGCCCATTTCTCCTTGGTGCGGGTCAGCTTGCTGTCGGGCGGCTCGTTGTCGTCGGACATGGGCTACTCGTGGCGATGCATGGCGGAAGCGTGCTTGGTGTCGCGCATGGTGGAATAGATGATCAGCGACAGACAGATGATGCCGCTCAGATAGAAATAGAACCAGTCCTCGTGCCCGCTGCTCTTGAAGTAGAGCGCGATCGCCGGCGCCGTGCCGCCGAAGATCGAGACCGTGATCGCATAGGGCAGGCCGACGCCGAGCGCGCGGACATTGGTCGGGAACAGCTCGGCCTTCACCACGGCGTTGATCGAGGTGTAGCCGGCGACGAACAGCCAGGCGCAGCAGATCAGGATGAAGGCGACGAAGGGCGACTTGGTCTCCTTCAGCGTCATCAGCAGTGGCACGGTCGCAAGCGTGCCGGCGACACCGAAGAAGATCAGGAGCGGCTTGCGTCCGATCTTGTCGGAGATCGCGCCATAGATCGGCTGCAGGATGGTCGCGAAGATCAGGGTGCCGAAGATCACCAATGTGGTCTGATCCTCGGTCAGCCCGACCGAAAGCTTGACGAAGGTCTGCATGTAGGTGGTGAAGGTGTAGAACGCCGCCGTGCCGCCGGCAGTGAGGCCGACGACCAGCAGCAGCTCGCGCGGATAACGCAGCAAATTGGTGATCGAACCGGTCGGCTTCACCACCTTCCTGGCTTCCTCGAACGCCTCCGTCTCGTGCAGGCCGCGCCGCATCACCGCGGCAAAGATCGCGAGCGCCGCGCCGATCGCGAAGGGGATACGCCAACCCCAGGCCTTGAGCTCCTCAGGAGTGAGGAAAACCTTTTGCAGGAGTAGCAGCACGATAATCGCGGTGAGCTGGCCGCCGATCAGGGTGACGTATTGGAAGCTGGAATAGAAGCCGCGGTGCTTGGGATCGGCAACCTCGCTGAGATAGGTGGCGCTGGCGCCATATTCGCCGCCGAGGCTGAGGCCCTCGATGACACGGGCGAGCGCCAGGATCACCGGCGCGGCGAACCCGATCGTGGCATAAGTCGGCGTCAGCGCGATGATCAGCGAGCCGAAGCACATGAAGACGACCGACAGGGTCAGCGAGATGCGGCGGCCGAAATGATCGGCGAGATAGCCGAAGAACCAGCCGCCAAGGGGCCGCATCAGGAAGGTTGCCGCGAAAACCACGGCGACGTTCAATTGCTGCACGACGGGGTCGTTGCCGGGGAAAAAGGCCGGCGCGAAATAGAGCGCGAACGCCGTGTAGGCGTAGAAGTCGTACCACTCGACGAGATTGCCGATCGAGCCGATGAAGATCGCCTTGATCCGCCGCCTGGCGTCGGCGAGGTCGATGTGGTCAGAGGCCGGTTGGGTTGCTTGCTCAGTCACGTCCGGCCTCTCCGCTGTCTGGAAAGACCTACATCGCCTTTCCCAGCAAAAATGGCAACTGGCGAGGACCTCTCACCGTGCCCTGCGACCAGGTCACGGTGCCTGCCGGATCGAGGCGGAAATCTGGAACGCGCTTCAGCCATTCCTCCAGCGCAACCTGCATCTCCATGCGCGCCAGATTGGAACCGACGCAGCGGTGGATGCCGAGGCCGAACGCGGCGTGGCGATTTTCGCGGCGGTCGATCACGACTTTGTCAGCATCCGGAAACATCGTGGGATCGCGATTTGCCGCGGGGAACGACAGCAGCACCATGTTGCCCGCTCTGACCGGGCAGCCTGAGATCTCGGTGTCCTTGACCACCTCGCGGGCCATCGTCACCGGCGAATAGGCGCGCAGCAGCTCCTCCACCGCGGTCGCCATCAGCGCAGGCTCGGCAATCAGCCGCTCGCGGTCGGCCGGCGTCTTCGCAAGATGCCAGAGCGCGGACCCGATCGCGCTCCAGGTGGTGTCGATGCCGGCGATCAGGAGCAGACGCAGCGAGCCGAGGACGTGGGAGTCTTCGAGCGGGTTGCCCTCCTTGTCCTTGGCGTTCATCAGGTAGGAGATGAGATCGTCGGTCGGCTTGGTCTTGCGCTGCTCGATATGCGCGCTGAAATAGGCGCTCATTTCCTGCACGGCCTGCAGCAGCTTGCTCTCGTCCTTGATGCCGAGCTCGAGGATCATGTGGATCCACTTGATAAAGAGATCGCTGTCGCTCTCGGGAATGCCCAGCATGTGCGCGATCGCCCGAACCGGGATGTATTTGCTGTAGCGCGCTGCGGCGTCGACCTTGCCGTCGGCGATGAAGCCGTCGATCAGCTCGTTGCAGATCGCGCGCATCCGCGGTTCCAGCTTCTTCATCGCGTCGGGCGTGAACGGCGGCAGCAGCAATTGCTTGGCCGGCTTATGTGCGGGCGGATCGGAGGTGATCGGCGGAGCGGCGTTCCTGGTGAGCTCCGGCCGGACGTCGCGGACGATGATGCGGCGCGAGGAGAAATGCTCGGTGTCGTTGGCGATCTCGCGCACGGCCTCGTAGGTGGTCGGCAGGTAGCAGCCGAGAAAGCGCTTGGTGTGCACGACCGGGCTTGCGGCGCGGAGCTCATCCCAGATCGGGAAGGGGTCTTCCGTCCACTGCGGATCCGTGTGGTCGAAATCGTTGACCCAGTCGGTGACGGGCGGATGGGCGACAGGCTGGCTGACGTCGGACATGTCAGGGGAATCCTCGAGCTGGTGATCAAATCGCGCAGGTGGGAACTCAGGAAGCCCGCGCTACTCCTCGATCACGTCGATTGCGATTTCCGGGCAATTGGATTTGGCAAGCCAGGCTTTGTCTTCAAGGCCTGGCGGAACGATGCCATCGCCGGCTTCATGCGCGTTGCCGTATTCGTCGAGTTCGAACAGCTCCGGCGCGAGAGCCTTACAGCGCGCGTGGCCCTGGCATTTGTCGGGATCGACGTGAACCCTCAATCGCTCTGTCATGGCGGCTTCCTCGGTCGTATGCGCGCGGCTCGAGGCAGCGCGTTCCTCTTGTCAATGGTGGTGGCGGCATTCACCGCTCATTCTAAGTTATATGCTATTACATTCGCGACGGGCTTCCCCTGTCAAGCGCAAACTTATAGGCTTGACCACAACATGCGCTCCAAACTCGCTCGCAAGCCTGAGAACAGCTACCACCATGGCGATCTTCGCGGCGCCCTGATCAAGGCCGCGCTGCGCGAGGCGGAGCGGGGCGGCGCCGAGGCGATCAGTATCAAGGCGCTGGCCAGGCAGCTCGGCGTCTCTCAGCCGGCGCCGTATCGGCACTTTGCCGATCGCGAGGCGCTGCTTGCGGCGGTGACGGCGGAGGCGTTCCGGCAGCTCAGCGCGATCATGCGCGAGGCGATGTCTGCGACGTCGAAGCAATCAAAGCTGTTGCGGCTGGCGCAGGTGACCCTCGATTTCGGTCTGCGCCGCAACGGCATCTACCGCTTGATGTTTGCGTCGCGCATCGTCTCATGCGCGGCCAAGGGCAGCGAGCTGCACGAGGCCACGCGCGAGACGTTTTCGCTGGTGATCGAAGCCCTCGAAGCACCTGCGGTCGGCTATTTGCGCGAGCGGCAAGCGCTCAAGATCTGGGCGGCGTTGCACGGCGTGGTGATGCTGGCCGAGCAGGGGCTGTTCACCGGCGAGGCCGCACAGACCACGCGCGAGGAACTGGTCGAGGATTTTGTCAACGAAACGAAGGCTGCGCTCGCCTTGGCGATCAAGGACGCCCGGCGCCGAAAGAAAGCCGGCGCTTAAGCCTTCGCATTCAGCAGCTTCATCAGCTTGTCGACCGCGCTGTCCGGCGTGGTCACGACGGGACGGCCGGTGGCCTCTGCGACCAGCGGTGCAGTGGCTGCGATGCTGAACTGCGCCAGCGCGATGACGTCGCAATCGCCGAGGTCCTTCGACGCTTCGACGATCAGCCGGTCGTGCGTGGCGCGGTCGCCGCGGTCGAGCGCCGCAAGCGCCCCTTCGGCGAGCTTCGGCACCACCTGGACCGAGGTTGGGAACTCCGGCGGCATCGAGGCCAGGGTCGGCGGGAAGGTCGAGAGCAGGCCGATGCGCCTGCCCATCGTCACAGCGTGCTCGATCATGGCTTCGTTCGGCTTCAGCACCGGCATCGGCGCCTGCGCGCGTGCGACCGCCTCGATGCAGGGACCGAAGGCCGAGCAGGTGAACAGGATCCCGTTCGCGCCGGTTGCCGTCGCATAGTCGCCGAGCGCCAGGAAGCGATCGGTCATGGCATCGGTGAGCACGCCGTCGCGGGCCAGATCCGCCGACAGACTGTCGTCGAGCAGGTTCGTCAGCCGGGCCGCCGGCCAGGCCTGCGCAAACGCCGCTTCGATCGGGGCGATGGAATGCTTGAGGGCGTGGATCAGGGCGATGCGTGGCGGCGTGTTCATTGGGAGTGACTACCTGGTCGGTCTCGTGCCCCGGACGCAGCGCAGCACGAAGTGATGCGCTGCTGAGCCGGGGCCTATTCTTTTGGAGAGTCAGAAGCCGTGGCGTCCTGGGTCCCGGCTCTGCGCAGCGGCGTTGCACGCCGCAGCGCGTCCGGGACACGAGAGACGTTTACTTGAACGGCACCGCGTACATCAAGCCGCCCTTGCTCCAGAGGCCGTTGAGGCCGCGGTCGAGCTTGAGCGGGCTCGCCTTGCCGACGTTGCGCTCGTAGATCTCGCCGTAATTGCCGGTGGCCTTGATCGCGGTCACCAGCCATTTGTTGTCGAGCCCGAGCCGGGAGCCGAGATCGCCGGAGGCACCGAGCAGGCGCTGGATCGCCGGTGTCTGCGATTTGGCCATCTCGTCGACATTCCCTTGGGTGACGCCGAGCTCCTCGGCCTCGATCAGGCCGTAATGCAGCCAGGTGATGATGTCGCTCCAGACCTCGTCGCCGTTGCGCGTGAAGGGGCCGAGCGGCTCCTTGCTGATGGTCTGCGGCAGCACGACGTAGTCAGCCGGGTTCGGCGCGGCCGTGGTCACGGCGCCGGCGAGGGCGGAGGCGTCCTGGGTCATGGCATCGCAGCGGCCGCCGAAGAAGGTCTGGTACATGGTGTCGACGCGATCGAACACCAGCGGCTTCCAGTCGATGCCGTTGGCGCGGCCGTAATCGCCGAGCGTGACCTCGTGCGTTGTGCCCTGCGCCACGCAGACGGTGGCGCCCTTGAGGTCCTTGATCTCCTTGACGCCCAGATCCTTCTTCACCACAAAACCTTGGCCGTCGTAGAAATTGACCGGGCCCTGGCGCAGGCCCAGCGTGACGCCGCGCAAGTAAGTCTGCGTCGAGTTGCGGTAGAGCACGTCGATCTCGCCGGATTGCAGGGCGGTGAAGCGGTTCTGCGCGGTCAGGGAGACGTAGCGCACCTTGCTGGCGTCCCCCAGCACGCCGGCTGCGAGCGCGCGGCAATAGTCGACGTCGAGACCCCGGTAATTGCCTTGCGAGTCCGGCGCTGAGAAGCCGGCAAAGCCGGCGCTGACGCCGCACACCAGCGTTCCCCGGCTCTTCACCGTGTCGAGCGTCGCGGCGGATGCGACGACCGTCGATGCAGCGAGCAGGCCCGCCGCGATAATTACTTTCCTCATCATGCTACTCCCCTCAGTGATTGACATTACGCAAGACGTTGTCGACGGCCGTGCCGAGCTTGTCGACGATCAGGTCGATTTCGTCGGCGGAGGCGATATAGGGCGGCGCCAGCAGCACGTGGTCGCCGCGCACGCCATCCACGGTGCCGCCGCCGGGATAGCAGCCGAGGCCGTTCGCGAAGGCTTCGGCCTTGATCTTCTGATGCAGCTTGAGCGTAGGGTCGAACGAGGTGCGGCTGGCGCGATCTTCGACCAGCTCGATCGCCCAGAACAGGCCGCGGCCCCTGATGTCGCCGACATGGCGGTGATTGCCGAAGCGCTCGGTCAGCCGCTGCTCCAGCTGCTTGCCGCGTTCCTTGACGCGGTCGAGCAGGCGGTCCTCGCGGATCACCTCCTGCACAGCGAGCGCGGCCGCGCAGGCGAGCGGATGTGCCAGATAAGTATGACCGTGCTGAAAGGCGCCCGAGCCGGCGCGGATGGTGTCGATGATCTTGCCGCTGGCGAGCATCGCGCCGATCGGCTGGTAGCCGCCGCCGAGCCCCTTCGCGATCGCCTGGATGTCGGGCGCGATGCCCTCCTGCTCCCAGGCGTGCGTGGTGCCGGTGCGGCCCATGCCGCACATGACCTCGTCGAGAATGAGCAGCGCGCCGTGTCGGTCGCAGATTTCGCGCACCGCCTTGAAGTAGCCGTCGGGCGCGGTCACGGCGCCGGCGGTGGCGCCGACGACGGGCTCGGCGAGGAACGCCGCGACGGTGTCAGGTCCGAGCCGCTGAAACTCAGCTTCGAGCTCCGCCGCCAGGCGCGCCACGAACTGCGCGTCGGATTCACCGTCGTGCTTCTCATGATAGGCAAAGGCCGGTGTGACGTGGCTGAAGGCGGCCGAGAGCAGCGGCGCGTAGGGCGCGCGCCGCCAGGCATTGCCGCCGGCGGCGAGCGCGCCGAGCGTGTTGCCGTGGTAGCTCTGCCGCCGCGCGATGAATTGCTGCCGCTGTGGCTCGCCGCACTCGATGAAATATTGCCGTGCGAGCTTGATGCTGGCCTCGATCGCCTCCGATCCCCCGCTGACGAAATAGGCATAGGCGAGGCCACCCGGCTCCTGCCCGACCAGCGTCTCGGCGAGGGCTTCGGCGGGCTCGGACGAGAAGAAGGCGGTGTGGGCATAGGCCAGCGTCGAAGCCTGTTTCGTGATCGCCGCGATCACGCGGGGATGCTGGTGGCCGAGGCATGAGACCGCCGCGCCGCCGGAGGCGTCGATGACGCGGCGCCCGTCCTCGGCGAAGAGATAGACGCCCTCGCCGCCGATCGCCTTGGGCGGCGTTTCGCGGAGCGAACGGTGCAGCACGCGGCTGGTGCGGGCGGCCATGGGTCAACCTTTCTCTGAAACATAGACGGAGGCGGCGGCAAGCCGCGCCTCGGTCGTCTCCAGGCGTTTCTTCGCGGCGGCGCCGCCGAGCGAGAACGTCACGGCAGCCAGCGCCTGTGCAATTGCGATTGCGCCGGTGAGGCTCGGGAAGAAGCCGGGCGAGGAGGCAGCCTCGAACAGCAGCAAATGGTCGGCGCCCTCGGCCATCGGCGCCGAAAGACTGTCCGCGATCGCGATCAGGGTTGCGCCGCTGCGATGGGCGGCCTGCGCGACGCGGACGCTTGCATGTGTGTAAGGCAGGAAGCCAACGACAATGACGGCTTCGCCAGGACGGAACGCGCCGAGGTCGAGATCGTCCGGACCGGATGTGCCGACGATCTGCACCTGCTCGGGACGAAACAGTCGGAGCTCGTAGTTCAGAAGTTCCGCGACGCTGCGGCAGCTGCGATAGCCCGCGATCCAGATCCGCTTGGCATCGTGCAGCGCGCGGGCGGCTTCCGCAATCGGTTGGGCCGGAATGCGCGGAAGGCCGGCGGCTTCGGCTTCGAGCTTGTCGGTGACGAGCGCGACATCGGCATTGGGGCCATGACGCCGGCTCTTCGCGCGGCCGGAGAACGGCGAGGTCTGCAACGGTCGCCGCGCTTCCGTCAATGCGGCGCGCAACTCGTCCCAGCCCGAATAGCCGATCGCCTTGGCGAGGCGCGTGAACGCGGCGGGATCGGCGCCGGCTTCCGCCGCGAGGTCGCGCATCGAGCGGGTGGTGGCGTCGTAGTCGTTGGCGGCGACGAAGCGTCCGACCTCCTGCAGCCGCGTCGGGAGCGACGGCAAGGCGATGCGCAGTTCGCTCAGCGGCGAGGATTTCGCAAGCTCGACCATGAAACATTTGTTGCACGAAACAAAGTTTGGTGCAACAGTTGACGTGCGCTGCCGGAAATCGCTGCCTTGAGAAGGATTTTTGTGCCGTGACCGCCGATCATCCCAGACCGCCGCCGCGCCGCCGCTTCTTCGCGCCCGGGCGCAACGAATTGATGGGCCTGTTCTGGCAGCTCCTGGTGGTTGGGATCGCGGTCGGCGTGATCGCCTTCCTCTGGTCCAATACGGTCACCAACCTTTCGGCCCGCCGCATCACCACCGGCTTTGCCTTCCTCGGCCGAGAGGCCGGCATGCCCATCGCCGACAGCCTGCTGGCCTATAGTCCGAGAGACACGTATTTCTGGGCCTTCGTCGTCGGCGTCGGCAATACGCTTCGCGTCGCCGTCATCGGGATCGTGCTCGCGACCATCCTGGGCACGGTGATCGGCATCTCGCGCTTGTCGGCGAACTGGCTGCTGTCGCGGCTCGCCGCGGTGTATGTCGAAACGCTCCGTGACATCCCGCTGCTGCTTCAGCTCCTGTTCTGGTACGTGCTGATGCAGGCGCTGCCGGCCGCGCGCGCGGCATGGCGGCCGGTCGAGGGCGTGTTCCTGTCCAATCGCGGCCTGATCCTGCCGGCCATTCCGCTCGGCCCGCTGCAGCTCTCGGTGCTCGCCACCGCGCTGCTCGGGTTCGCCGCGTTCTATCTCGTCCGGAGGCAGCTCATCGTGCAGCAGCTGCGCGACGGCAAGCCGCGACCGGCCTGGCCGTTCGCGCTCGGCCTGATCGTCGCGTTGCCTGCGATGGTGTCCGTGCTGCTCGGTGTGTCCTGGACGATCGAATGGCCGCAGTTGCGCGGCTTCAACTTCGTCGGGGGGCTGACGCTCGCCCCCGAATATTTCGCGCTGCTGATCGCGCTCGTGACTTACACCGCGGCTTTCATCGCCGAGATCGTGCGCAGCGGCATCCAGTCCGTGCCGCGCGGGCAGTGGGATGCTGCCAATGCGCTTGGTATGCGCCGCAGCTTCATGTTGCGACAGATCATCCTGCCGCAGGCGTTGCGGGTGATCGTGCCGCCGATGACGAGCCAGTATCTGAACCTGACCAAGAACTCCTCGCTCGCGGTCGCGATCGGCTATCAGGACGTGGTCTCGATTGCCAACACCACGCTGAACCAGACCGGCCAGGCCATCGAGGCGATTGCACTGATCATGGCGGTGTTCCTGACCATCAGCCTCTCCATCAGCTTCTTCATGAACTGGTACAATGCGCGTATCGCGCTGGTGGAGCGCTGAGCATGACGGTGATCGCCGATATCCCCGATGCGCCGCGTCGCGCCCGCCGTCCGCAGATTGGAAATCCCGTGCTGCGCTGGCTTCGCGCCAATCTGTTCTCGTCGATCCCGAACGGCATTTTGTCGGTCGTGCTGCTGGCAATTCTTGCCAAGGGCATTTTCAGCTTTGTGCAGTGGGGCGTCGCGAACGCCGTGTGGCTGACGCCGACGAACGATTCCAGCGCCTGCCGCGCGGTGCGTGGCGTCGGCGCCTGCTGGGCGATCATTCCCGAAAAATACCGCTTCATCCTGTTCGGTACCTATCCGTTCGACGAGCAGTGGCGGCCGGCATTGTCGGTGCTGCTGTTCATCGCGCTGTACTATCTGTCGACCCGCCGCGCGTTGTGGCGGCGCGAGCTCGTCTTCCTCTGGATCGGTGCGCTCGCGCTGATCAGCGTGCTGATGTGGGGCGGGGTGCTCGGTCTGTCCTTCGTCTCGCAGGACCGCTGGGGTGGCCTTCCCGTGACGCTGATCCTGGCGACGTTTGGCCTCGCATTCGGCTTTCCGCTCGGCATCCTCGTCGCGCTCGGCCGGCGCTCGAAGCTGCCGGCGATCCGCTCGCTCAGCGTGCTCTATGTCGAGCTGATCCGCGGCGTGCCGCTGGTGAGCCTGCTGTTCATGGCGAGCGTGATGTTTCCGCTGTTCATGCCCGCTGGATTCAACATCGACAAGCTGTTGCGCGCGCAGGTGGCGATCGTCCTGTTCGCGGGCGCCTATCTCGCCGAGGTCATCCGCGGCGGCCTTCAGGCCGTGCCGCGCGGGCAGTATGAGGCAGCGGACGCTCTCGGATTGTCCTACTGGCGCAAGCACCGCCTGATCGTGCTGCCGCAGGCGATCCGCCACGTCATCCCGCCGCTGGTCAACACCTTCATCGCCTTCTTCAAGGACACCAGCCTCGTCCTCATCATCGGCATCTTCGACCTGCTGACGACGGCCAAGACCGCGATCATCGATCCCGCATGGCAGCAGTTCTCGGTCGAAGTCTACATCTTCGTCGCCGCGATCTATTTCATCTTCTGCTTCGCGATGTCGCGCTACAGCCGCGGCCTGGAGGCGACGAGGGGAGGGTGACGGTCCCGTGTCCCGGACAAGGTGCGGCGCCCTAGCGCTGCACCGCAGAGCCGGGACCCAGAGCCGCAAGCGAAGTCGTGGAGGGATGGGCCCCGGCTCTGCAGCGCACCGCCGAAGGGGGCGCTGCGCCGCGTCCGGGGCACGAGAGGGGAGTTATTGCTTCACCTTCGGATCGATCGGCGTCGTGCCGCGCAGGCCCAAAATATCCTCCAGCACCTTCGCCCCGGCAATCACCTGCGCGTCCGCGCGCGGTGCGCCGACGACCTGCACGCCGACCGGCAGGCCCGATGCCGTGAAGCCGCACGGCAGCGACAGCGAGGGGCAGCATGCAAGTGTGATGGCGTAGACGATGCCGAGCCACTCGACGTAATTGTCGAACCTCTTGCCGGCGCATTCGGCGACATAGCGGTGCTCGATCGGGAAGGGCGGCACGATCGTAGTCGGTGTCAGCAAGAGATCGTAGGTCTTGAAGAACTCGACCGCCCGGGCCGTCATGTCGACACGCTGCGCCTGGGCACGCGCGAGCTGCTCCACCGTGAGCTTGAGGCCTTCCTCGATGTTCCAGATCACCTCGGGCTTGAGCAGGTCGCGCTTCGTGCGCAGCAGATTGGCCTTGGTGATCGCGAAATCGAAGGCGCGCAGAACGTGGAAGCATTCATGCGCCTCACGCCAGTCCGGATGCGCCTCCTCGACGATGACACCGGCCTCGGCAAAGCGTTCGGCAGCCTTGCGCGTGATGGCCTTCACTTCGGGATCGACCGGGGTGATGCCGAGATCCGGTGAATAGGCGATGCGCTTCGGCTTCCTGCCCGACTGCGCCGCCGACAGGAACGAGGTCGCCGGCGCCGGCAGCGACAGCGGATCGTCGGCGTAATCGCCGCTCATGGCATCCAGCAGCAGCGCGAGGTCCTCGACGTTGCGCGCCATCGGGCCGACCACGCCGAGATTGCGATCGATGCCGGATTTCGGGGTATGGGCGACGCGGCCGATGCTCGGCCGCATGCCGACGACGCCGCAGAACGCGGCGGGGCTGCGCAAGGAGCCGCCCATGTCGGAGCCCTGCGCCAGCCAGGCCATGCCGGTGGCCAGCGCCACCGCAGCGCCACCGGAAGAACCCGCCGCGGATTTCGTCGTGTCCCAGGGGTTGAGCGTTGCGCCGAACACTTCGTTGAACGTGTTGGCGCCCGCGCCGAATTCCGGCGTGTTGGACTTGGCGTAGACCACCGCGCCGTTGGCTTCGAGATTCTCGACCATGAGGTCGGACTTGGCGGGAATGTTGTCTTTGAAGATCGGCGAGCCCTGCGTGTTCAAGACGCCCGCAACATCGGTCAGATCCTTGATCGGCAACGGCAGGCCCGCAAGCAGCCCGCGCGCGCCGGCGGGTCTTCGCATCAAGGCCTTGGCGCTGTCCCGCGCGCGGTCAAAACAAAGCGTCGGCAGGGCGTTGACCTTGCCATCGACCTCTCTCACGCGCTTCTCGACCACATCGAGCAGCTCGAGCGGCGAGATGTCGCCGGACCGCAGCTTGTCGACGACGGCGCATGCGGTTTCGCGGATCAGGTCTTGAGACAATTATTTTACTCCTGTGCCTATTCTTGGTTCGTCATTGCGAGGAGCGAAGCGACGAAGCAATCCAGACTGGTTGCTACAGAGGGTCGCGGCGCTCGCAATGACGAGGATAAAGTTAACCCCAGCCGGCGCTGATGCCGCCGTCCACCGTGTAGATCACGCCCGACGTATAGCCGGCGCGATCCGATGCCAGGAACGCCATGAGGTCGCCGATCTCGCGCGCATGCGCGGGACGGCCGAGCGGCAGGCTCTTCTGGAATTCCTTGTAGCGGCTCTCGTCGCCGAACTGGTGCTTGGCCCGCGTCTTCAGCAGGGTGACGTGGCGGTCGGTGCCGACAGGGCCGGGGTTGATGCCGACCACGCGGATGTTGTCGGCAAGGCTCTTGCCGCCGAGCGCGCGGGTGAAGGCCATCAGCGCGGCATTGCCGGCGCTGCCGCAGATGTAATTGGCGTCGAACTTCTCGCCGGCGGCGCCGATGTCGTTGACGATGACGCCGCCGCCTCTGGCCTTCATCTGCGCGTAGATATGCCGCGTTAGGTTGATGTAACCGAAGACTTTCAAGTCCCAGGCGTGACGCCAGGTCGCCTCGTCGATCTTGTCGATCGAGCCGCCGGGGATGTCGCCGGCATTGTTGACGAGCACGTCGATGTCGGCGGCTTCTTTCGCCAGCCGCGCGACGTCCTCTTCCTTGCGCAGATCGACGATGCTGATTGCGGCATCGATCTGGTGCGCGGAACGCAATCGGTCGGCCAGCACCTTCAGCTGGTCGCCGCTGCGGGCGGCAAGCAGGAGATGCGCGCCTTCTTCGGCGAACGCCTCGGCGGCGGCCGCGCCAATGCCCTTGGACGCGCCGGTGATCAGGACGCGCTTGCCGCGCAGATGCAGATCCATGAGAGATACTCGCAGGGTAGGAACAGGATCAAACCAGTAGGCGCCTCACCGCGCCACGGTCAACATTGCAGTGCAGCGTTGCACTGCCGACGCGTTTGGTCCATTGCAGTGCGGTCAAAAAGGCGGCGGCTGCCGGACCAAAAAAGGACGTTCTCGATGAGCAAGAAACAATACCGGATCGCAGTCATTCCCGGCGACGGCATCGGCAAGGAAGTGATGCCCGAGGGCATGCGCGTCCTGGAGGCTGCGGCGAAGAAGCACGGCGTCTCCCTGCATTTCGACCATTTCGACTTCTCGTCCTGGGACTATTACGAGAAGCACGGCCAGATGATGCCGGATGACTGGAAGGAGAAGATCGGCAAGCACGATGCGATCTATTTCGGCGCGGTCGGCTGGCCAGCCAAGATTCCGGATCACGTCTCGCTGTGGGGCTCGCTGATCAAATTCCGCCGCGAGTTCGACCAGTACGTGAACCTGCGCCCGGTGCGGCTGATGCCCGGCGTGCCGTCGCCGCTGGCGAACCGCAAGCCCGGCGACATCGATTTCTGGGTGGTACGCGAGAACACCGAAGGCGAATATTCTTCCGTCGGCGGCCGCATGTTCCCGGACACCGACCGTGAATTCGTCACCCAGCAGACGGTGATGACCCGCACCGGCGTCGACCGCATCCTCAAATTCGCCTTCGAGCTCGCGCAGTCGCGGCCGAAGAAGCACCTGACCTCGGCGACCAAGTCGAACGGCATCTCCATCACCATGCCCTATTGGGACGAGCGCGTGGAGGCGATGGCCAAGAAATTCCCAGGTGTGAAGTGGGACAAGTACCACATCGACATCCTCACGGCGAACTTCGTGCTGCATCCGGACTGGTTCGACGTTGTCGTCGGCTCCAATCTGTTCGGTGACATCCTCTCCGACCTCGGCCCGGCCTGCACCGGCACCATCGGTATCGCGCCATCAGGCAACATCAATCCCGAAGGCGATTTCCCATCGGTGTTCGAGCCGGTGCACGGCTCGGCGCCCGACATTGCGGGGCAGGGCATCGCCAACCCGATCGGCGCAATCTGGTCGGGTGCGATGATGTTCGAGCATCTCGGCGAGAAGGAAGCCGGGCGCTCGATCGTCGATGCGATCGAGCGCACGCTCGCCGAACGCACGCTGCGCACCAGGGATCTCGGCGGCAACGCCGACACCACGGCCTGCGGCAAGGCGGTCGCGGAGATGGTGGATTAAGGCGAGGCGAACTGCGTAGGGTGGGTTAGCCAAAGGCGTAACCCACCGCTGTTCATATCCGCAGAGACAGAAGAGGTGGGTTACGCCGAGCAGATGCGCTTCGCGCATCCGCTCGGCTAACCCACCCTACACATACGATTTTCGCGCTGGATCGAAGATCGGCGGATAGTCGTTCTCATCGAGCAGATCGAGAAACGGATCGAGCCCCCTGGACTTGATCAGTGCGAGCTCCTGATGCGAGATCAGGTTCACGGTCAATATCTCCACCGGATCGCCCGCGATCTCCAGCGCCTCGGCGATCTCCTTATCGGGGCCGATGACCGGCGTCAGAAACAGAAACGTCTGGAAGTCCGTTCCTGCAACCGGCGGCCACGGCAGCGCGACGCGATGGCCGAAGCCGAACCAGGTTGTGTCGATGAACGGCAGATTGGCCAGCCAGCGCAGATTGGCGCAAACCTCCTCTGTCGGCTCGCGGACGTACCACATCAGCTCGGCACGCGGCTTGGCGTCGCCATGTGATCCCGGCATCCGCTGCTCGCTCATGCCGTTGGTCAGAAGCACGTAGCCTTCGTCAGATCCCTCTTCGCACACCGGCACGAAATCGCGGCCAAAGGCGTGGATGTCGATGCGGCGCTCCGCGCTGTCGGTGAAGCTGTGCTCGGGCTCGCCAAGTT
>Ga0102591_1002038_pt1 | contig 23859 bp, 18 predicted proteins | sample AraplaCol_mCL_r2_2_FD_76860 | JGI IMG/M metagenome (GOLD analysis project Ga0102591, IMG submission 76860) | Arabidopsis root microbial communities from North Carolina, USA - plate scrape MF_Col_mCL_r2 (SPADES assembly) (version 2) | ecosystem: Host-associated > Plants > Roots > Endosphere... | reverse complement strand
CCTTGAGCTCCTTGAAGGGTCGTTCGAGACCAGGACGTTGATAGGTCAGGTGTGGAAGTGCAGTAATGCATTAAGCTAACTGATACTAATTGCCCGTACGGCTTGTCCCTATAACCTTGACGGTTATGTAGCACTTACAGTGTTTGAGAACACTACCCCAACTTTACTTCTTCCCGGATTGTTGACAAGTCATGCCTGATGACCATAGCAAGTCGGTCCCACCCCTTCCCATCCCGAACAGGACCGTGAAACGACTCTGCGCCGATGATAGTGCTGCAACCAGTGTGAAAGTAGGTTATCGTCAGGCTCTTATTAGAAAAGCCCGCTAGGCATGTGCCAGCGGGCTTTTTGCTTTTTCAGACCCCGTCTGCGCACGGGCTGGTGGGGCTGGTTGTGCGCTGTTGATCTTCGCCGAACGTCAAAGGCTTCGAACCCAATCCCGAACAACTGAACAGATAGGGTCTGACCCTGCGGGTCAGACCCAGGTTTACCGGTTTGCAAAAGTAAAAAGCCGCCTGCGGGCTTTTTTTCCTTTATATTTCTGGCATGCCGACTTTAGCCCATGCCTATCACTACGCGTTTGCGTCCGGATTGTCGGATGCGGGCCGTCCCCATCTCACCCTTGCGACTTCGAATGCCAACGAAAGGCCGCATTTCTTCGAAGGCCGCTTGCTGCAACCGCGCCTGGCCTCTGAACTGCTGACTGCGGTGCATCTGATCGTCGGTTCACGCTTCTTCTTGCCTGCGAATTCGCTGGCGAAGGTGTTGCGCCTGGCTGACCCGGTTGTCACATGCTGCGAGGGGGCGCTCCGGTTTGAAGGCTTTTCCGGATGCTGCAGTACTTATATCCGTGCCGACTTCTTGCCAAGCGCCTATGACGGAGACATCCTCGGCAAAGGCACCACCAATGTGGATTTCAACGCGCCGATGCGCGCTGCGCTGGCACGTGTGCGCGACAGCGAAGGAATGGATCTTTCGGTGGGCGCCGAAGGGGTGACCATCAATTCCGTCACGGAGACCAAAGTAGAGCTGCCGCTGCGCTGGCTGCGCGGCATGCTGGAAGTACAGTCCTACCAGGCAGGCATGCGCTTGCGGCACACGATGAACGGCATGGAAGCGCTCCGCTTCCTGCGTGCCTTGCCGCGCAATGCAAATGGCCGCACTCCCTTGTGGATTGTTGCCGGTCCAATGGGCCTGCGCGTGACTGCGCAGCCATCTGCCGAAGGTGTGCGCATGACGGATAGCTCTCGGTTGCGTGTGCTTGAGACGTTGGCGCCAAAGGCGAAGTCCGTCGCGCTGTATGCGGACGAGGCACAGCAATCCAGCGCATGGGTCCTTGATTTTGGCCATGCCCGGCTAACGTTGGCGCTGAGCGCGGAAACCTGGCGCGGATTTTCGGGCGAGGGCCAATCCCTGCGCGCCTTGTTGCGCGCTTCCGGCTCGACGGCTTTATCGTCTGTGCGTGCCCAGCTCAATTGGCAGGCCGCTCTTGATCCCGCGGCGATCGCGGCATCGCTGGCATTGCCGGCGAACGAAGTTTCCGATGCGCTGCGCGTGCTCGGCGCGACGGGGTTGGTCGGATATGACGTGGCGGCAAACAGCTATTTCCACCGGGTGCTGCCATTTGACCTGGCATTGGTGGACGATTTGAACCCCCGCCTTTCGGCGGCCCGCGAATTGTTGGAGCAACAGGCAGTGAAAATCATCAGGAACGATCCGGTCGAGGCGCAGGTGGGAGAACACCGCGTCCGTGAAGTTGCGCAGGAAATGCAGTGTACCTGTCCATGGTTCGCCAAGTATCAGGGCGGGCGAGGGCCATGCAAACACGTACTGGCGGTGGAGGCGATACGATGAGCTTCCTGCCCACAAATGAACTGGAAACCTTGATTTACGCTGGCGACGGCGATGCAGTGCTGGCATTCCTCGAGCGTAAGCCCGCTGCGGAGCGTTCCGCGCTGGCAGAGCGACTTGGGGTGGTGACCGACGCGATGCGTTACTGGTGGTGGAATCGCGAAGTAGTCCACTCCAGTTGGGGCATGCTTGCCACGGACGGGCAGCGCGATGCCATCGCTGTTGCAGGTCTGGCCTGCATGCCTACAGATGAAGCTTCCCGCTTCCGCCTGCCCGCAAAGCGTACGGTGGAGGTCGTGGAACGCATACGGCCGGAAGGAACCGGCGACCTTGCCCGTGCATTTGCTGCGAAGGGGCACATTGCAGCGGCGTTGCAGCTCGCGGCTGAAGGACTGTCGTCGTATGAGCTTGATGAAGAGGGTGTGACGCGCCTGATCGCAATGCCGCGCTGGAACCATTACACGCGCGAGTACCTGGTCGAAAACCGCGACACTTTACAGCCTGTCCTGCTGAAGATATTTGAAGTCGAAGGCAATAGCGAAGATAACCTGGCGGGCATCGACAAGTACTGTAAAAGCGAACGGACATGGGCATGGCAGCTGGAGCGGCTTTGCGAAGATGGATGGTATTCCCGTGCCGAACTGCTGGACTGCTGCCTTGGCACTCTGGAACGGGACTGGCCGCAGTTCCGTTCTGGCTGGTTCTCGCGCTTCCACGACCAGCTCGCGCCGACGCTGGAGGAAATGACGCCAAATGCAGCGCGCTACCTGGGCATGCTGCAAAGCCGAATTCCACCGACGGTCACCTTGGCGCTGAAAGCATGTGCCAAACTGTACGACAAGAAGCAGCTGGCGCAAAGGGAACTGCTGGACGCGCTGCCCGCCGTCCTGCTCTCCGCCGTGAAGGCCCAGATCACTGCGGCGCTCAAAATGCTAGATGCTGTGGTCAAGCGCGATCCCACAAGCGCAAACGCTGCAGCGCTGGTGGCCATCGGCGGGTTGCAACATACTGACCCCGACGTGCAGCAAGCCATCGCGGAACGTATTGCGAAATGGGGCATGGATGCCGAAGGCCGTGAAGCTCTGCAAAGCATGGCGCCTTTCGTGGCGGCGAGCGTCAAGCCTAAGCTGGATGCACTGCTGGCCAGCGATCCCGCGTCCTCCGCGAGTGGGTGGCAGGAAATCGTCCTGCCACCGCGCGCCGGCCCGATGTCGCCGCTGCACCCATCCCGCGCGCTGCAGGTTCCAGACTCCCTGGATGACCTGGTAGCGATGTGCGCGCGCCTGATTGAAGACGAGAGCGACCTTGACCTGTTCGAGGGAGCTTTTGCTGCATTGTTGGCCGCGCTGCCGTTCTCGGATGACGACCGCGCGCGCTTCGCACCGGTACTGAAACGCGCGCGCAAAGTGAAGATGGATGCGTACGAAATGAAGTCGTGCGTCTCGGGCGAGTTCGCACGCATGCTGCTGCGCCTTGTTGCGGACGAGCAGCTGGACTGTACGCATAGCCGGTCCGGTGCCCTGGGTGTGCTGGTGGAGCGTTTCGACGATGCGAGCACCTTTGACCTCGCGACGCACCGCGGCGGCTTCATTGACCCGGCGGTGCTGGTGCAGCGTGCGAAAGAGCTGGGGGACGGGGTAGCGCAGTTGCCCCTGCGTGTGCAGGTGCGTGCATTGCTGCGCCTCGCGCCATCGGCAGGCACTGCAATCCTGGCCCTCGCGCAAGAGTTGCCTGCGACCCCGTTCAACCAGGCCTTGTGCTATGCGCTGGGAGGCGACTGGCCGGTGCAGCCGGATGAAGCGCTGTGTCTCGCAGCTTCCCGAATCCGGCACCCCGGATCGGATGACCCGATTGCCTTGCTGGCCTTCGGCGCGGGACGCCCGGACGGGGCCGTGGCGGCGCAAGTCGAACTGTACAACGAGCTGGTGAAATGGGAGCACGGTGAATATGTCCAGCCTCGCGCCAGCGTGGCGGCGCCGCAGCCCCCGGTGGACAGCATTCTTCTCGCACCCTACCGCTACCAGGGCTTCTGGAATGATTCGGAGGCGCTGATCCTTTTCGGCGCTTCTCTCTTCCCCTCCAGTCACGAAGCTGTCTACGCGGATGCCCTGCCCGGATTGGCGCATAACCTGCAATATGCCGATGTGCAATGGCACCATGGTGCCTGGATACGACTGCTTGGCGAGCCGACTACGGAAATGACGCCAGCCGCGACAAAGACACTGGCACTGGCCCTGATGGGCAAGGACCCCGGCCGCCTCGCGCGTGCCGTGGACGCATTCGTTGCGGCCAGCCTGGACGGTCGCCTGGACGTGGGCGCGCTAGGGCAGGCCCTGCTTGACCTGATTCCGCTGGAATACTTCATGGCGGCGCGGCTTGCCGCCAGCCTCGCGATGTCGGCGGCGGCAGATCCCGGCATGCCGCCCGTGGTATTGGCCCTGCTCGGGCGTCTGTGTGCCGTGCCGGCAGGCGGTGTGCCGCGCGATATGGCGAAACTATTGCAATTGATGCAGGAGCTGGTGCTGCAACACAGGCTGCGCCCGCAGGCAGCGGCGCTGGCGGACCTTGAGAGCCTGCCACTCACCGGCAAGGCGCACACCGTCAGGCGATCTTTGCTGGACGCAGTGTCAAGCTCCCGCATGTAGCGTGAGCGTGAACTCGACGCCGCCCGCCACATTGCGCGCGGCGACGGTGCCGCCCATCTTGGCCATATAGGTCTTGACGACGAACAGGCCCTGGCCGCGGTTTGCGCCTTCCTCCTGGCCGGATACGCCGTATTCGAACACCTTGTCGATCAGCTCTGGTGCAATCGCATCACCCTCGTTGCGGATGGCGAGGCTCGCGGTGCGCCCGTCCGTCGTGAGGGTCATCGTGATGGGCGTTCCGGGTGTGCGGTGGCGGTTGGCGTTGTTCAGGATGTGGGTCACCACGTCTTCCAGCGAATAGGGATCAGCGCGAACCAGCATCGGCGTTCCGCCTTTATAGCGTACATCGGCAATGCCGACACAGGGTGCGTTGGCCGCGACGTCGCCCAGGAAGGCATCCAGGTCCACGGTTTCCATTTGCAGAGTGGTGGACTGGAAGGCCTCGCTGGGCGATGCCTGTCCATACAGCACGCGCACCGCTTGCTGCATGCGGTGGATATAGCGCCCGCTAGGGTCATGTTCTTGTCCATGCAGCGCCATCAGCGATTGCAGCGGCGACATGATTTCATGGCCGACTGCGTGCCACATATCGCGCTCCTGCTCGGCGCGAATCGCTTCTTTCTCCACATCTTCGCGCACGCGGCGCAGCAGGTCGTGCAGGCAGTTGGCCAGCACACCAAGTTCGTCGCGTCCGCGCAGGTCGGAGAGGTCGAACTCGTCGAGTGCGCCCGCCGTCTTGACGGAGCGGGCAACCTTGTCGGCGCGTTTGGTCAGGATGCTGATCGGGCGGATGATGCCAACTTCCACTATCAGCCATGCCACCAGCAGTGCGCCCAGGATAGCTCCGACAAACCAGGACACGCGGGTCGCAACGACGCTCAGCGTATCGCTGACGCTGCGCGCATCGCCGCTCAACTCGATCTCGAAATTGCCGAGCGGGGTGGGCACGCTGGTACGGGTTTGCAGGGCCTTGACGGTAGTGTCGACCGGAAGGTGGCGCACAAGGGTGAGCAGGGCGTGCCAGCTTTGGTCGCTGTTGCTGCTGGCAGTCGACAGCGACAACACTTCCTTGCCCTGGGCGGTGCGGATGCGCAGGGTTTCGCCTGGAAGGAGGAGCGATTCAAGGTCGTGCAGCGAGAACAAAGGTGTGGCCTGGTCGCGCGCCGTGTCGAACAGCGGGGGGCCATCGCCCGGAGGCAGCACGGCGACGCTGACCTCGATGTTTGCCAGGTCTTCCGGCGGCCAGGCCGGCCGGTTTTTCGCGAACAGCGCGTCCTGCAGCACGCCCACCGGCAGCCGCACCGAGAAAAAGGAACTGTGTGCACAATCGGGCGCGCCAATCGGAGTGCACGACGGGCTTTGCCAGATCCAGCCTCGGAAATCCCTGACCGGGCGCGCGTGCGGCTGGCCGGCATCGGCGGCGGTATAGCCGGTCAGGCGGCCGCGTATGCCGCCATTGGCCGGATCGCCGGTTTGCTCGAATGGGGCAATCCAGTGGTATTGCTGGCCGCGCAGGCTCACTTTGACATCGACGCGATGCGACTGGTCGATCGACTCCTCGCGCATCGGGTGCGCTGCCAGCTGCGGGCTGTTGAAAGTTCCCGCTACGTAGATAAAACCGCCCGCCCACGGGTTGCTGCCGATACCAACGCACAGCGTTCCCTTGTCTGCGTATTGGGCTGCGCAGCCGGCCATGGCGATGGCTTGCTGCACCTTGGCCTGGTCGTCGAAATCCAGCGCGGCGTAAGGCAGCAGCACCGGGTGCAGTCCGGGATTTCGGCCTGCGGCGGGATTCAGCAGGGCGAGCTGGCCGGTCGGGTGGCGAAGTGTGGCGGCAATCTGCTCGCGCGTTTTGTAGAAGGAATGCTCGTAGGCCTGGTAGCTGAGCTGCTTTTCCTGCTGCAGCACGGAGACCGCCAGCGCCACGGTCGCAATGGCCAGCAGCGGAAAGGCCATGCGCAAGACGATACGCAGGCGGTAAGGCGTCAGCAGGGAGAATGGGTTCATGCCTGGTCGGTCCAGCGGAAGCCGCGCATCGGGATGTTTTCGATGCACTCGAAGCCGGGATCGATTTCGCGGAAGGCATCGCGGATGGTGCTCACATGCTTGCGGATATTGTCGCGGTTGCGGCCACTCTTCACCACTTCAAACAGGTCTTCATAGGATACGACCTGGCCGCGCCGCTCGAACAGTGCTGCCAGGATGCGCTGTGCTGTCAGCGGCAGGTTGATGCGCTGGCCGCGCCAGGTGGGCGTGCGCTGGCGCAGCGGGTCCATGGCCAGTTCGCTGGCCGGGGCGGCGGGCTTGCTGTCCTTGGCCGCGCGCAGGATCTCCAGGAAGGTGTCGATGAAATCGGCTTCTTCGAAGGTGGTCTTTTGCAGGTAATCCCAGGCATCCAGCGCTTTCATGATGGAGCGGTAGATGGCTGCCGGCATGGCCGACACCACCAGTACCGGCGTCGCATGGCGCTTGTTGATGGCGTTGATGATGGCGACGCCGGCATGGCGTTCGCGGCCCAGTTCAATGTCCAGCACTACCAGGTCATAGCGTTCGCGGGCAATGGCTGCCTCGGCGTCGTCGCGGTTGAACCACTGGTCGACCTGGATGCCGGGACGGGCCGCGGCGATCCAGCCGGCGAGCTGGTTGCTGGTGGGGAGGTCGTCTTCAATGATAGCTACTCGGGTCATGCGTGAAGTATTACCCAAAAGCCGGGCCATCGGCGTGAATTTTTCTTCACAGGCGGGAAGGGAGTGGGCCGGCGGCAGCGTTGAACGTTCGCGGGGGCTGGCGGGAAGATTGCTGTACCGGCGCTGTGCCGGGCCAACCAACCAGAAAGGCCATCAATCATGAACAACCGGATCAGTACGATGCTGCAGGCGATTCGCTCGACGCTCGGCCGTGCTGCCAGCAGCATTCATTTCCCTTCCGGCGCCCGCCAAGGCGTCGTGCTGCTCGCCGTGACCGGCGCCACCGCTTACGGCTTGTACCAGTTCCCTCCAATGCGCACGGTTGGCCGAGGCGAAGTGGCGGTGCGCACCAACCACCTGACCGGCGATACCTCGATTGTGAAAGAAGGCCTGGCGCTGGACCTGCCAGGCATCCATGAAATGCGCATGCTGTCGCTGCGCGACCAGACTTATCGTCCTGCCGCTGCCGGCGAAACGCCGTTCCAGTCTGGTGAAGGCTTGTCGCTAGGACTAGACCTGTCGGTGCGGTATGGCCTGGACCAGGCCCGCCTGGCCCAATTTGCCCCCAAGCTGCCGGCTGACATCTCCCGCGATGTGGTGGCACCCGATGTGGAAGGCGTGATCTACAAAATCCTGACGCGCTACACCGTGCGCGAAATCTTCTCCTCCAAGCGCGCCGAAATCCAGCAGTCCATCGAGGCGGAGCTGAAACCCAAGCTGGCAGCCGACGGCCTTGTCCTGCGCAGCGTCACCATCGGCAAGGTCGTATTGCCGGAAGATTTCAAGGCTGGCATGGAAAAATTGCTGGCCGAAGAGCTGGCCTCCGAAAAAATGCGCTACACCCTGGAACTGAAAGAAAAGCAGGTGCGCCAGACTGCGCTGGAAGCCGAAGCGGAGAAGGTGGCCCGCGAAAAAGCCGCCGAAGCTGCAGCTTCCGAACAAGTGATTGCCGCCAGGGCCCAGGAAGAAGCCATGCGCCACGTGTTGCCGTTCAAGGAGAAACAAGTGAAGCAGCGCGAACTGGAAGCGGAAGCAGAAAAGACCGCCCGCATCAAGACATCGGAAGGCAATGCCCAGGCCCGCATCATCGAGGCTGCGGGCGAGGCGGATTCGCGACGCAAGCTGGCTGACGCCGAGGCCTATCGCCAGGAACTGGTGGGCAAGATCGCCAGCGCCCAGATGGAGCGCGACGGCGAGCTGCTGAGCAAGCACCCGCTGCTGATCCAGAAGACCATGGCCGACAAGCTGTCGGACAAAGTATCGGTCATCATCGCGCCGCCGCCAGCTGACGGCGGTTTCATTGGCTCGACGCTGGTCGGTGCTCCGAAGACTGCGCACACCGAGCGCATCGCCACCACCGCTGGAGAATAAGACATGGCTGCCTCGATGCTTGCCGCCACCGTGGCCCTGGCCATCGTCACCCAGGACCAGCTCCCGCTGCGCGCGGCGCCGCGGGAGTCAGCCCAAGCCCAGGCCGTGCTGTGGCAGGGCGACGCGCTGGAGGTGCGCGGCAACCGCGGCGATTTCCTGCAGGTGTACGACCATCGCCGCGAGCGGGCCGGCTATGTGCGCGCGACCCGCGTGCGGCAGGTCGACTTGCAGCCGGCCGCCGCGCCGGAACTGCTGTCGGTGATGCGCTTCCTGCGCGACACCCCGGGCGCCGAGGCGCTGGGCATCAGCTACGGCGCCGCCTACCTGAAGGCCGCTGCGCCGCAAGCGATCGATGCCGAACCGTTTGACGCCATCGGCAGCATGGCGGAACGGTTGGCGGCGCGCGCTTCTTCCAAACTTGCGCCGCAGGCTGAGACGGCGCTGGCCGCCCACCTGGAGGTAGTGGCCAGCTATGGCGTGGCGATGCGCAGCTACGAGAACGAAGGCAAGGTGCGTGTGTGCTACGACGGTGACGCTTTCCGCCGCGTGCTGGCTGTGGCGGCAAGTGCCGAGCAACGCTACCGTGCCGCGCTGGCGTTGAGCAATGGTGCCTGCATCGATCCGGCGCTGAATGTTGTGCAGCGCGCTGAGCATGACCGCTGGCGCGCCGACCTGCTCGACACGGTGGACATGGCGCACCTGCCGGAACACATGAAGAACCGCATCCACATGCGGCGCGCGGCAGTCTGGTCGAGCGTAGCCTTCCAGCGTGCGCGCAAGGGTGACGATGCCTCGCAGGCGGCCGCGCCGAACAGGCGCTGGCTGCAGTCAACAAGTCCGAACTTGCCGACGAGGACAATGCCGCTTATGCGGAGGCGGGAGTGCGCGTCGGAGCCGTGCGTTGGGCGCTGGAGCCGGTGCCAACGCCGGCGTCAGGCAAGGCAGCGCCCCTGATTTCCGTTGCCGCCGCCCCTGGCCGGCCGGGCGAGACCTGCGTCAGCCTGCAAAGTGGCGGCAAGCAGGTCGCGAGCCGATGCACCTGGGGCGTGGCGTGGATGGCCTCCGCCCGCGTGCATCCGCAAAACACGGCGTTGGCACTCGCAGTGCAGCCGCTCGATGGCTGGCGCGAAATGTGGCTGTTCCGCCGCCAGGGTGACAGCTGGGTGGTGGATGTGCTGCCGCCGGCTTCCAGCGATCCCGATATCGGCTACGCGGAGTTTGCGGGCTGGGTGCCCGGCGCCGCCAAGATGCTGGTGGCCCGGGAAGTACGGGCGGAGGGCAAGTTCCGCCGCAGCTTCGAGTTGCTGGACATGGCCACGCTGGCGACCGAACGGGGCGCCGACAGGCCGGAATCGCTGTCCACTTTCTACAAGTGGCAGGACCCGGCCTGGAAACGCCAGACAGTCAGCCTGCGCTGATTACTGCGGGCGGTAGGTCACCTTCAGGTTGTAGCTGCCTGCGCTGTAGCCGTTCAACATGACGTAGACATCGCCGTTGGCGGTCACGTTGGTGCTGCAGGTCTCGGTCGCGGTGGAACCGTCGGACTTGCAGCTATAGCTGCTGGTGGTCGGTATGGAGCCCTTGCGCACGTACAGGTCGATATCGCCAGTGCCGGTGGTCTCGGCCTTGAACGTGCCTACGCCGGCCTTGAACGGCCCGAAGGTCTTCTTCTGGTTCAGTGTCAGGCTGCCGCTGAAATTCTCCACCGTGTCCGGCTTGGTGATGACGGGGCCGTCGCTGCCCAGTTCCACCGCATACGCGGCAGCCAGCTTGGCGAACTTCAGCGCATGGTCAGCCTGGTTGCCTGAGTTGGCGTAGGTATCGTTGGCGGTATGGATGTAAGGGTTGTCTTCACCCATCAGCGTTTCGAACGGTATCGAAGCCGGGAAGCCCTGGTTCTGCCATGAGGCATGGTCGGAACAGGCGTAGCCGCAGGAGCTGTAGCCCACTGTGACGGCCGGCTGGTAGGTCGACATCAGCGAAGCCAGGAAGGTATTCTGCTGGCTGTCCGTGTAATCGGTGTAGATCCAGACATCCTTGGCGGAGCCGCGGTAGTTGGTCATATCGAGCTGCAGCACCCCGACCACATTGATGTTGTTGGCCTTGAAGTTGGCCGCGATGTCCTTCGAACCAAGCAGCCCGGCTTCTTCCGCCGCATAGCCCATGATCTTGATGGTACGGCGTGGCTTGTAGCCGGACGCGATCATGGCGCGCACCGCTTCAGTCAGGCTGGCGATACCGGAGGCGTCATCATCGGCGCCCGGCGAACGCGAAGTCTCGCCATTGCCGCTCATATTGATGCTGTCCAGGTGGCCGCCCATGACAATGACCTCGGAGGCATTGTCGGTGCCGGCGATCGTCATGATGACGGACTTCTGGTTATAGCCCGAGTGCGTGAACTGGGCCACGCTGATGTCGCTGCGGCCGGCTGCCATGCTGGTCCACTTCTGCGCCAGCCAGTCGGAGGCATTGGCGCCGTTGGTGGTGCGATAGTAGCGGTTTGCAAAATTCGACATGTCGATGATGGTCTGCGCGATATTCGACGCCTGCATCGTTGGCAGGATGCCGTTGACGGTCGTCTGGTTATCGATCGCATAGCTCGGCCGGCTTACTGCCAGCGCAAGCGGCTGCACCGTGCCAGCCTTGGCCAGCGCCTGGCGGCCCTCTTCTTCGCTGGCATGCACAATGAAACCACCGCAGCGCTTCAATTCTTTATGGATGGCGGCCGACAGCTTCAGCATGGTTTCTTCGTCGACCTGCACCAGATGGACTTTCTCTTTGCCCAGGCCTTGCTTGCTCTGCTTCGCAATGGCCTGTGGCGCGGCAGCTTGCAACTTGGCATAAGCGGCATCGCCGAGCGTGATCCAGGTGGTGGGTGCTGCGTTTGCTGCGCTGGCTACAAAGAGTCCTGCGGCCAGTACGACAGGGGTGAATCTCTTCATGTCTGCTCCTTTGCGCAAAAAAAAATGCACCCGGGGCGGGTGCATTTGTCAAAAATCTTAGCAGATTATTGGTTTCGCACGATTGTGTACCAATTTGATTTGTCTCAACTGTCGCAGAAATGCCGCGCACATCATGGAAGCGTGCACTGTTCTTCCGGGGAGGTTGACCATGAAAGCGCAACTGCTGGCCGCATGTGCGGCCATATTCCTGACTGCCTGCAGTGGCAAGGGCAGCAACGGCGGCATGCCGGCACCGCAATATGCTGCTGAAATCACCCGCACCAGCTACGGCGTGGCGCATATCCAGGCCAAGGACTTTTCCGGCGTCGGTTATGGCCTGGCTTATTCCTTCGCTGAAGACAATATCTGCATGCTGGCCGACAGCTTCCTGACGGTACGCGGTGAACGCTCGCGCTACTTTGGCCCGGATGCCCGCGCCACCAAGCCCCTCAATGGCGAGTATGGCGCCGCCCTGGATTTCATGGACTTGCGTAACGAGGACAGCGACTTCTTTTTCAAAGGCTACCTGGATATCGAGAAGCTACGGGCGGGCTATGCCGCCGGTTCCAGCGAAATCCAGCAACTGCTGCGTGGCTACGCCGCCGGCTACAACCGCTACCTGCGCGATCATGGCGCGCGCTTGCCCGAGGCTTGCAGGAACGCTGCCTGGGTCAAGCCGATCGGCATGGACGATGTGATGCTCCTGATTGCGGAGAAGGTGCTGCATGCGACCGGCGAAGTTTTCGCCGCCGAAATCGTGGCGGCTGCGCGCGAGGTGAGCGGCAACGTCACGCTGGCGCTGCACCATGGACCTGTGGACGCAGCGCCGTCCAATGCGCCCTACGTCATGCCGGCCCAAGGGGCGGCCAGCAACGCACTGGCAATCGGCAAGGAAGCCAGCAGCAATGGCCGCGGCATCCTGCTCGGGAATCCGCATTATCCCTGGACCAGCACCGACCGTTTCTATCAACTGCATGTCACGGTGCCCGGAAGTTATGATGCAATGGGCGTCAGCCTGGGAGGCCTGCCGCTGGTGGTCATCGGCTTCAACAAGGACCTGGCCTGGACCCATACCGTGACCAAGGCCGTGCACTTCACGACTTTTCGCCTGGCGCGCGACGGTTCCGATCCCATGCGCTATGTGATCGACGGCGTGCCACAATGGCTGGAGTCCCGCACGGCGGCAATCGACGTGTTGCAGCCGGATGGCAGCTTGCTCAAAAAAAGCAAGGCCTTCTACTTCAGCAAGCTTGGCGCGGTGATGGCGGTTCCGGGCAATCCGCAAGGGCAGGGCGGCTGGCTGGTGCTGGGCGACCCTAACCGCAACAACACCCGATCGATGGAGCAGTGGCTCGCCATCGGCCGTTCCGGCAGCGTACCAGTGTTGAAGAGGGAACTGGCGCGGCTGGTCGGCCTGCCCTGGGTGAATACGGTGGCGGCGGACCGCTACGGTGACGCTTTGTACGCCGATGCCAGCGTCGTGCCGCACCAGGCCGCCGATAAATTCGCTGGCGACTGCCTGCTGCTCGCGTCTTTGCTGATGTTCGATGGCTCACGCTCATCTTGCGCCTGGGGGCACGATGACGATGGCACGCCGGACGGCATTTTCGGCGGTGCCAATGCGCCAAGCATGCTGCGCACAGATTACGTAGCAAATTCCAATGACGGCTACTGGGTGACCAATGCGCGGCAACTGCTGACGGGCCCGGCGCCACTTGGGTATTCACCGCTATACGGCCCGGTGGGCGTGGCGCAGCACCTGCGCACGCGCAGCGGCTTTATCGGCATCGAAGACATGCTGGCTGAGCGCGGCCAGGTTGGGCCGCAGGATTTGCAGGCGCTGATGTTCGCCAACCGCGTACTGGCGGCGGAACTGGTGTTGCCGGAGTTGCTCCCGGCCTGCATGGCCAGTACTGACGCCACGTTGCTGAAGGCATGCATAGCGCTGGCCGGGTGGGACCGAAAGGCGGAGCTGGATAGCCGCGGCGCGGTGCTGTTCCGCGAATTCTGGAACAACGCCGCCAGGTTGCCGGGATTATGGTCGCTGGCATTCGACGCGACCGATCCCCTGCATTCACCACGTGGTGTGGCACCGTCGGCGATACCGCCCATGCTGGCGGCGCTGAAGGATGCAGCCGCGCGCCTGCAGCAGCTTGGCGTGCCCTTTGACGGGCGCCTGGGCGACTTCCAGGTAGAGCCGCGCAACGGCCAGCGCTTCCCCATCCACGGCGCGATCGGGGATATTGATGGCAGTTACAACTCGATCCATATGGCCGGCGTGCTGGGAACCTCCGGCTACGAGCGCGTCACCTGGGGCACCAGCTATATCCACCTGGTCAGCTTCGACGAGGACGGGCCGCAGGCGCGTGGCCTGCTGGTCTATGGCCAGTCCACCGACCCGCGCTCTGCCCACTATGCCGACCAGCTGCCGCTGTATGCCGAAAAGCGCCTGCCTCTTTTGCCCTTCACCCCAGCCGCAATCGCCGCTGACCCGGGGCGCCGCGTCAGGCAATTGCGAGAATAGTGACGTATTGCAACTCCGCACATCGGGCTTGCCAGTCACCTGCCGTGGGCATACGATTGCTGCATGAGCTCACAGCGCATCCAGCCGCCGGCGCTGCTCTTCATCGAGGGCGACCTCACTATCCGGCGCGTGCAGGAAATGAAAGACGTGCTCCTGGCACGTCTTGCCCAGTCACAGGCGCTGGAAGTGGACCTGGCGGGAGTCACGGAGATCGACACGGCCGGCGCCCAGCTCCTGTTGATGGCGCGCCGCGCTGCGCAAGCGAGCCAGAAGGAGCTGCGGCTGGTCGCGCATAGCCCCGCCGTCGCTTCACTGTTCGAACTACTGCGCATCCAATAGGAAGGCTCCGATGGACCTGGACGAAGGCTTGCAAGCGTTTGTCACCGAGGCGGGAGAACTGCTGTCCGAGATGGAGGCCGGCCTGTTGAAGCTCGGCGAGCCCGCCGAGCGGGCAGAAGCCGTCAATGCCATTTTTCGCGTCGCACATACTATCAAGGGCACAGCGGGCCTGTTTGGCCTGGATTACATCGTACTGTTCACCCATGCAGTAGAAAGCGTGCTGGAAGAAGTGCGCAATGGCGCGCAAGCTCTCGACGACGACCTGGTGGCGCTGCTGCTGGAATGCGCCGACCAGATTGGCGCGATGGTGCGCGATGTCGAGCGGGGCGGCCGGGGCGAGCTGGGAGAACAGTGCCGTTTGCAGCTGGATGCGCTGCATGCCTACCTGGCCCCGGCGCCAGCCCTGGAACCGATGCCAATGCCGGCGCCATTTGGCGGCGAAGCCAGCCCCGGCGAAAGCGGCTGCTGGCTGGTATCGCTGGAATTCGGGCGTGACGTCTTCCGGCAGGGCATGGACCCTGCATCCTTTATCGCCTACCTTGGCCGCCTGGGGCGGATCGTAGCGCTGGCGACGGTGGACGGCGGCCTTCCCCCGCCCGAGCAAATGGACCCGCAAAGCTGCTACCTTGGCTTCGAAATCGTGCTGGATACCGTGGCCAACGCCGAAGAAATCAGCAAGGTGTTCGAGTTCCTGCATGATGAATGCACTGTGCGCCTGCTGCCGCCCGGCAGCAGTAATGAAGACTTCCAGCGCCTGGCCAACATATTGCCGCTGCACGGCGCCGCAATCGCAGAAGTGCTGCAGGCCAGCGCCCTCGGGACAGTGGTGCCGCCACCAGTTGTAGCGCAGCAAGCCGGCCCCGCTGGCAGCACGGCGCCGGCCCGGCCGCCGGAAAACCGCACCATCCGTGTCGACGCTGACCGCCTCGGCCACCTGATTACCCTGGTGGGGGAGTTGATCATCGCCAGCGCACGCACCCAGATGATCGGCAGCCGTTTCAAGGACGCCTGCCTGCAGGACAGTACGTCAGAGCTGGCCGGCCTGGTGGGGCAGGTGCGCGACAGCGCCCTGCAGCTGCGCATGGTGAAGATCGGCGCCACATTCAACCGCTTCCAGCGTGTGGTGCACGACGTGGCGCGCGAAATAGGCAAGGACATTCGCCTGGTACTGAGCGGCGAAGACGTGGAACTGGACAAGACGCTGGTGGAACGCATCGGCGACCCGCTGACCCATCTGGTCCGCAATGCCATCGACCATGGCATCGAAGCGCCAGATGTGCGGCGCCAGCGAGGCAAGCCTTTGCAAGGTACGGTATTCCTGAACGCCTTCCACGACTCTGGCAGCATTGTGATTGAAGTCGGCGACGACGGTGGCGGATTGCAGCGTGAACGCATCATCGCCAGTGCCATTGAGCGTGGCTTGCTCGAGCCGGAACACAAAGCCAGTGACAGCGAAGTGTTCGCACTGATATTCGAGCCGGGTTTTTCGACCGCCAGTGCCGTGACCAGCCTGTCGGGTCGCGGCGTCGGGATGGATGTGGTCAAGCGCAATATCGAGGCGCTGCGCGGCAGCATTACCATCGACAGCGAAGCGGGCCGCGGCACCACCGTGCGCGTGCGCCTGCCGCTGACGCTGGCCATCATGGACTGCATGCTGGTCACGGTTGGCGGCTCGCGCTTCGCCATCCCGCTTGGCACGATAGAAGAATGCGTGGAGTATGAACGCGAAGGCCAGCGCGGATTTGTCGACTTGCGCGGCGAGGTGTTGCCGACGGCGCCCCTGCGCGAACTGTTCCGCCTGCAAGGCCCTGCACCTCGCCGCGAAAGCGTGCTGGTGGTAAGGCATGCCGGCCAGTGCGCCGGGCTGGTGGTCGATAGCCTGCAAGGGCAATGCCAGGCGGTGATCAAGCCGCTCAGCCCTGTGTTCAGCGGCATCTCCTGCCTGAGCGGGTCGACAGTGCTGGGCAGCGGCGACGTGGCTTTAATCCTGGACGTACCGGCCCTGCTCAAGCAACTGCAGGCAAGGCACGCAGGAAACCTGGCAGCATAGGAGCGAGACAATGCAGCGAAAACTGACGGTTGGTATGCGCCTTGGCATGCTGGTCGGGGTGCTGGTACTGATGATGGCGGGTATTGGCTACGCCGGCATGCGCGGCATGGAATTCAGCAATGCGCGCCTGAAAGCAACCTACGAAGACCGGACGGTGGCTTTGATCTACCTTAGCAAGGTCAATGAATACATGTTGCGAACCCGGCACCGAATGGTGATGACTGCTGCCGCTACCAGCCTGGCAGAGGTGGATGCAGCCCAGCAAGGAGACGCCTCGCACCAGGAATTGATCCGCAAGAACTGGAACGCGTATTTGGCGACTTCCCTTACTGCGGAAGAGCAGCAGTTGATCACGCAGTATACGCTGGCCTGGAACACTTGGCAGGACGTGCGCAGTGCCATTCTCCAGAAGGCGCGTGCCGGCAAGCACAAGGAAGCATTGGAAGATGCGCGCGGCGCCGATGTGCAGTTCAGGGTGGTGTTGGCGGCCATAGCCAAGCTGGTCGAGTTGCAGGAACGGGTGGCGCGCGAGGAGTACGAGTCGGCCAAGGCGCAAACGGCAGCCACCATGCGCATCAACGCCGAGCTGCTGGGCGGCGGCCTGTTGGCCGGTATTGTGTTGTCGGTATGGATGATACGTGGGCTGTTGCGCCAGCTGGGTGGCGAGCCGGATTACGCCGCCCATATTGTGCAGGAGGTCGCGCAAGGTAACCTTGCGGTGCAAATCACGCTGAGGAAAGGCGATAAGGGTAGCCTGCTGGCGACAATGAAGCAGATGGTGGATAAGCTCTCCGGCGTCGCATCGGAGGTGAGCAACGGTGCGCTGGCGCTGGCGGCAGCCTCGGAGGAAGTCAGCGCGACTGCGCAGTCGCTGTCGCAGGCGGCCAGCCAGCAAGCGGCCAGCGTTGAAGAAACCAGCGCCTCGGTGGAGGAGATGAGCGCCTCGATCGGCCAGAACAGGGACAATGCGCGCATTACCGACACGACCGCCGCCAAGGCGGCCGGCGAGGCAGAGGAAAGCGGTGAAGCGGTGCGCAGCACGGTGAGCGCCATGCGCGATATCGCCAAGCGCATCGTGATCATTGACGATATCGCCTACCAGACCAATTTGCTGGCGCTGAATGCTGCCATCGAGGCGGCGCGTGCCGGTGAGCACGGGCGAGGCTTCGCCGTGGTAGCGGCGGAAGTGCGCAAGCTGGCCGAGCGCAGCCAGGTGGCGGCGCAGGAGATTGGCGACTTGGCCTGCAGTAGCGTACAGGTGGCGGAACGGGCGGGCGCATTGCTCGATGCGATGGTGCCTGCCATCCAGCAGACTTCGCGCCTGGTGCAGGAGATTGCTGCTGCCTCGATCGAACAAGCCTCGGGGGTCAGCCAGATTAATATGGCGATGGGGCAGCTGAGCCAGACCACGCAGCAGAATGCCGCTGGCGCGGAGGAGTTGGCATCCACTGCCGAAGAAATGAGCAGCCAGGCCGAGGAGTTGCAGCAACTGATACGCTTCTTCCGCGTCGCGCACGATGAGGCGCCGACGCGAAACGTTGAAACGAAGCCTCCCGCCAGCCAGCGCGCCGCGCAGCGACGCCTGTCCCGGGTACCGATGCTGGATGAAAGCAATTTCACACGATTTTGAGGGCAGGGCATGGAAGCGGAACACCAGTACCTGAGTTTCCGCCTGGGCGAGGAAACGTTCGGGCTGGGCATACTAGCCGTGCGCGAGATCATCGAGTACGGTGGCGTGACCGACGTGCCGATGATGCCGCCCTGCGTGCGCGGCGTGATCAACTTGCGCGGCGCCGTGGTGCCGGTGCTGGACCTGGCCGCCCGTTTCGGGCGCGCTCCCGCCACGATAGGGCGGCGCAGCTGCATCGTCATCGTCGAAAGCGGGGCGCCGCAGGAACAGCAGGTGCTTGGCCTGCTGGTCGATGCGGTGAACGCGGTGCTCGATATCGAAGCCGCACAGATCGAACCGCCGCCAAGCTTCGGGGCGCGAATGCGCAATGACTTCATCACCGGCATCGGCAAGGCCAATGGAAAGTTCGTCATCCTGGTCAACCTGGAAGCCGTGCTGAATGTGCCGGAGATCGCTGCAATGGCGGGAGATGTGAATTGATGCAGCCAGTCGCTCCCTTGACGGACCACGAGTTCGTGCAATTCCAGCGCTTCATCCATGAAGCGGCCGGGATTTCGCTGTCGGACGCTAAAAAGCCGCTGGTCTCCGGGCGCCTGGCTAAGCGCCTGCACCACCTGCAGTTCAACAGCTATGGCTCGTATTTCCAGTTGATCAGTAGTGGCACGGCCCCCGAGGAAACCCAGGTCGCAATCGACCTGCTGACCACCAACGAAACGTACTTCTTCCGCGAGGCCCGCCATTTCGAGCATTTGCGCACCGTGCTGAAAGAGCGCAAGCAGGGTGGCGCGCCGTTCCGGGTCTGGAGCGCGGCTTGCTCAACGGGCGAAGAGCCCTATTCGATCGCCATGGTGCTGGCCGACCTGTTGCCGCCACAGGGCTGGGAAGTGCAGGCCTCCGACATCAGCGCGCGCGTGCTCGAGACGGCCCGCCAGGGCCATTACCCGATGATGCGGGCGGCCCATGTCCCGCCGGAATACCTGCGCCGCTTCTGCCTGAAGGGCATTGACGTTGAAGACGGCACGCTGCTGGTATCTCGCGTGCTGCGCGAATGCGTGGAGTTCTCCCAGATTAACCTGAATGCGGCACGCCTGCCGGCCCTGGGTAAGTTCGACGTGATCTTCCTGCGCAATGTGCTGATCTACTTTGACGGAGAAACCAAGCGCCGGGTGGTGCAGCGCGTGCTGGATTATCTGCGCCCGGGCGGCCACCTCTATATAGGCCACTCGGAGAGCTTGCACGATATGGGCCTGCCGGTGTGCAGTGTAGCGCCGGCCATCTATCGCAAGGATTGACATGAAAACCGGCGCAGCCCTCGAAGTCTACCTGCTGCCCGGAGAATACTTCGTTGGCGATGCACGTTACCGCATCCGTACTGTGCTGGGTTCCTGCGTTTCGATCACGCTGTGGCACCGTCGCTTGCGCATCGGCGCCATGTCGCACTTCCTGCTGTCGGAACGCGAGTCAGGGGCCGACGGCGAGCCTGCAGCCGGCTTGAGCGGCCGCTATGGCAAGGATGCGATGGAGTTGATGGTGGCGCAGCTCAAGGAGCGCGGCGTGCCAGTGCGCGAATGCGAGGCGAAAGTGTTCGGAGGCGGCACCATGTTTCCGTTGATCGAATCGGGACGGGAAAACGGTGTCGGCCATCGCAACGGGGTAGCTGCAGAAAAGCTGTTGGCGGAATATGGCATTCCCGTGGTGTCGGAAAGCCTGTTTGGCACCGGGCACCGGCACATCCTGTTCGACGTGGCCAGCGGCGATGTATGGGTGCGCCAGGGCGAACTTGGGGAGAAGGGCTGGGCATGAAGCAGATCAAGGTCATGGTAGTGGACGATTCGGCCGTGGTGCGGCAAGTGCTGAGCGGCCTGCTGGGGCGTGAGCCGGATATGCAGGTAACCTATGCCGTGGCCGACCCGATCCTGGCCGGGGAGCGCATGCGCCTGCAATGGCCGGACGTGGTGGTGCTCGATGTCGAGATGCCGCGCATGGATGGCATCACCTTCCTGCGCAAAATCATGGCCGAACGCCCGACGCCCGTTGTAATCTGCTCTTCGCTGACGGAGAAGAGCACACGCATATCCATGGAGGCACTGGCTGCCGGTGCAGTCGCCGTAGTCGGCAAGCCCAAGCTGGACCTGCGCCAATCGCTGCACGATGGCTGTGACGAGCTGGTAGCCGCTGTGCGCAGTGCCGCTCAGGCCAGGCTGCAGCCCATTACCGCCGGCCGCCCTCCTCCTGCGCCACCCGTCGTACCGCCGGCCAAGCTAAGCGCGGACGCAATCCTGCCCCCGATGGGGGAGAGGGCGCTTCCGGCGCGCGGGAATGGACGGGTGGTAGCCCTCGGCACGTCGACCGGCGGCACGCAAGCGCTGGAACGTGTGTTGACCGAGCTGACGCCCGCTTCGCCGGGCATCGTCATCGTGCAGCATATGCCGGAGCAGTTCACCGCTGCATTCGCCGAGCGCCTGAACGGCTTATGCCAGATCGCCGTCAGGGAGGCGCGCAATAACGACCTGGTCACCCCGGGGCAAGCCCTGATTGCTCCAGGCGGCCGGCATATGCTGCTGCGGCGCGGCCCTTCCCAATATTTCGTCGAAGTGGTCGATGGTCCATTGGTTAACCGGCACCGGCCCTCGGTTGACGTACTTTTCCGGTCTGTTGCAAAGTGTGCCGGCGCCAGTGCGCTCGGCATTATCATGACCGGCATGGGCGACGACGGTGCAGTCGGCCTGCTGGAAATGCGCCAGGCTGGCGCCCGCACGCTGGCGCAGGACGAGCAGAGTTGCGTGGTTTACGGCATGCCGCGGGAGGCGGTCAAGCGCGGCGCCGCGGAGCGCAGCGTGGCGCTGGATGCAATCAGCCGCGAAATCCTGCAATATGGCGGTGTGGAACGGAGGAGCGAATGAAGGACTTTAGCGCAAGCACGGCCTTGATCGTTGAAGACAGCGCAGTGCAACGCGAGCACGTTGCGGCATTGCTGCGCCAGATTGGCTTCGGTACGGTGCTGATCGCGAACGACGGCATCAATGCCTTGCGCACGCTGGAGCAGCGCGCCGCTCCGGTGGACCTGGTGCTGACCGATCTCGATATGCCGGGCATGGATGGCGTGGAGTTGATCCAGCAATTGGCCAAGCGGCGCTGGGCCGCCAACCTGATCGCCGCATCCGCCAACCAACCCCGCCTGATGGAAGCGGCGCGCAGCCTGCCTTCCGGAAGTGCGATGCGTTTGCTGTCCACCATGCCCAAGCCGGTGCGGCTGGAAGCGTTGCAAGGGCTGCTGGATGACGCATCGATGCTGGCGCTGGCTGAGCTGGAGCAGGATGTCGCCCCGGAAGCCCCCAATATCACCGAAATTGAGGCTGGCCTGGCGGCCGAGGAGTTCGTCCCGTTCTATGCACCACGCGTCGCCCTCGATAGCGGCCGGATGGTCGGCATTGCCGTCCAGGGGCATTGGCGCCGCACTGGGCGCCCGCCAATAGATGTCGCCAGCCTCCTTCCGGTATTGGCGGGCGACAGTGAAACCATAGGCGCGATTTTGCTGGCGCTGGCCACCCAGGCTGCGGCCGACCTGCACAGTTGGCAGGAAATGGGGCTGTCGGCGATCAAGCTGTCGCTCCCGCTGCCAGGCGAATTGCTGGAAGACCTGGGGGAACTGGGCCGCCTGGTGGCAGGCATCCAGGCACAGGATGTGAAGCCGGGCAGCGTTTGCTGGGAAATCAGCGAAGCCGTGATTGCGGCTTGCGAGCCGGAATCGCTTCACAATATTGGCCGCCTTAGCTTGCGGGGATACGGAGTCGGCGCAGTTCACTGCGGGCGCTATGAGGCACAGACGCGCGACTTTGCCTGTTTCCCGCTGTCGGAGATTTCGATCGATCCCCTGTTCGTGCACGAGGCGGCCCATCGCAGCCATCGCAGGCCACTATTTGAAAGCCTGCTTGCGATGGCAGGCAAGCTGGGTGTTCCGGTTTGCGCTGACGGCATCGAGAACGTCGAAGACTGGACACTGATGCGTGAAATGGGCTGCAGCACGGGACAGGGGCCTTTGGTTGCCGCTCCCATGGAGGGCCGCGAATTCGTCGAATGGTACAAGGAAAGCCGCCAGCGGCTGCGTGATTGCGCAGGACACCGTCTTAATGACGTGGCGCCTCCAGCGGCAGGGACAGGGTAAAGCAGGTGCCGCAGCCTTCCTCGCTGCGGACAGAAATACGTCCGCCCAGGATGTCGGACACAATGCTGTGCACAATGTGCAGGCCGAGGCCTGAACCGCCAACGCCCATCTTGGTGGTAAAGAAGGGATCGAAGATGCGCTCCTGGTTGCTGGCGCTGATGCCATTGCCGTTGTCGCGCACATGCAGGGCAATCCAGTCGGTCTTTTCATATTCTGCCACCAGCTCTACCTTGCCTTCACTGCGGCCGTCGAAGGCATGCATCAGGGCGTTGTTGACCAGGTTCGCGATTACCTGGCCGAGTGGGCCGGGGTAGCTGTCCATCATCAGTTCATCCGGTACTGACTGCACCACCTCGAACGGCGTACGCCTGATCGATGGCAGCAGCGTCAATACGTTCCCCGCCACGACCTCGGCCAGCAGGAAAGTGCGGCGCTGGGTGCTGGTCTGGTCCACCGCCACCTGTTTGAAGTTGGTGACCAGGTCGGCGGCGCGTTGCAGGTTGCGCATCAGGATCTCGGTCGTAGTGCAGGCATTATCCAGGTAGCCGACCAGCTCCGAGCGGCGCATGTTCTCGCCCTTGGAGAAGTGCTCGCGGATGTCGCCGGTCTGCGCCTCGAAGGTACTGGCCACCATCAGGCTATTGCCGATCGGGGTATTCAATTCATGGGCAATGCCGGCAACCAGAGAACCGAGTGCCGCCAGCTTTTCATGGTGCACCAGGTCTTCCTGGGCACGGGCCAATGACTGGTAAGCCTGTTTCAACTCATTATTGGCGCGGCGCAGGGCGATGTGGGTATTAATGCGGGCCAGGACTTCTTCGACCTGGAAAGGCTTGGTGATGTAATCGACGCCGCCCACGGCAAAGCCGCTGACAATCTGCTTTGCATCGCTCAGGCCTGTCATGAAGATGACCGGCACGTCGCGTGTATCCGCATCGGACTTAAGGCGGCGGCAAGCCTCGAATCCATCCAGTCCCGGCATGACGATATCGAGGAGGATCAGGTCCGGCTCGGCCAGCGCGGCGCGCATCATGCCCTCCCGCGCATCGTGGGCCAGCACGACCAGGAAACCGTGCTGGCTCAAATGATCGAGCAGGGCCAGCAGCAAAGTCGGCGAATCGTCGACGACCAGGACTGTTGGTGGGCGTGCTTGAGCTTGTTTAGATGGCATCCCAAACCTTTTTCACGTGTAGCCCTTGTCAGAGTGAATCTGGCTTGCTATAGTTCTGTCCCTCGCAACGCAGCGCTGACAAATCAGCGAAGCGAAACGAGAAAAAGATGGGGTTGACGAGTTGCACGCTGTACCGCATAATCTCGCTTCTCTGCTGCTGACAAACACAACGCTTTGTCAACGATAAGGCAGCGATCTTTAAAAATCAACAGTCGATAAGTGTGGGCGTTTGACGATATGCCCGAGCCTTCGGGCTCGATGCTCAAAATATACGTTATAACGCTCGCACAAAATTAAACGTAATCTCGAAAGAGATTCGTCAGTATTTTGAGTGAGTGACCTCGGTAGCAATACCGAAAAACAGAGATTGAACTGAAGAGTTTGATCCTGGCTCAGATTGAACGCTGGCGGCATGCTTTACACATGCAAGTCGAACGGCAGCGCGGGCTTCGGCCTGGCGGCGAGTGGCGAACGGGTGAGTAAT
>Ga0102591_1002032_pt1 | contig 23966 bp, 17 predicted proteins | sample AraplaCol_mCL_r2_2_FD_76860 | JGI IMG/M metagenome (GOLD analysis project Ga0102591, IMG submission 76860) | Arabidopsis root microbial communities from North Carolina, USA - plate scrape MF_Col_mCL_r2 (SPADES assembly) (version 2) | ecosystem: Host-associated > Plants > Roots > Endosphere... | reverse complement strand
TTCACCAAGTTCCTGGTGGATCGTGCCGGCAAGGTGATAGCGCGCTACGCGCCGACCGCAAGGCCGGAAGGATTGCGGCAGCAAATCGAGACCCTGTTATGAGCGAGACAATCATGAGCGACGAATTTCCCGACCGCCTCTCGGTCGATCCGAACAGCCCCTATTACAACGCGGACATCCTGTCGCGTGACGTCGGCATCCGCTTCAAGGGCATCGAGAAGACCAATGTCGAGGAGTACTGCATCAGCGAAGGCTGGGTCCGCGTGACTGCAGGCAATGCCAAGGATCGTTACGGCAACCCGCTGACCATCAAGGTGCATGGCCCGGTCGAGCCGTATTTCAGGGATAAGAAGTAAGCACGTCGCGCTTCCTCCTCGTCATCGCGAGGGGCACACACTCTCCCCTCGTCATTGCGAGCGAAGCGAAGCAATCCAGACTATTTCCGCGGAGGTAGTCTGGATTGCTTCGTCGCTTCGCTCCTCGCAATGACGAATACAACTAAAGGCCACGCCCATGTCCGTCCGCATCGTCGACGTCCGCGAAATTACAAAACCGATCTCATCGCCGATCCGCAACGCCTATATCGACTTCACCAAGATGACGACGAGCCTTGTCGCCGTCGTCACCGACGTGGTGCGCGACGGCAAGCGCGTCGTCGGCTACGGCTTCAACTCCAACGGCCGCTATGGTCAGGGCGGCCTGATCCGCGAGCGCTTCGCCTCGCGCATCACGGAGGCCGATCCGAAGTCGCTGCTCAACGACGCCGGCGACAATCTCGACCCCGACAAGGTCTGGGCCGCGATGATGACCAACGAGAAGCCGGGCGGCCATGGCGAACGCTCGGTCGCGGTCGGCACCATCGACATGGCGGTGTGGGACGCGGTGGCGAAGATCGCCGGCAAGCCGCTGTTCCGCCTGCTCGCCGAACGTCACGGCGTCAAAGCCAATCCGCGCGTGTTCGTCTACGCCGCCGGCGGCTACTACTATCCCGGCAAGGATCTCTCGATGCTGCGCGGCGAGATGCGCGGCTATCTCGACCGCGGCTACAACGTCGTGAAGATGAAGATCGGCGGCGCTGATATCGACGAGGACCGCACCCGCATCGAGGCGGTGCTGAAGGAGATCGGCAGGGACGCGCAGCTCGCCGTCGACGCCAACGGCCGCTTCAACCTGGAAACCGGCATCGCCTACGCCAAGATGCTGCGGGATTATCCCTTGTTCTGGTACGAGGAGGTCGGCGATCCCCTCGACTACGCGCTGCAGGCCGCACTCGCCGAATTCTATCCCGGCCCGATGGCGACAGGCGAAAACCTGTTCAGCCACCAGGACGCCCGCAACCTGATCCGCTATGGCGGCATGCGTCCCGATCGCGACTGGCTGCAATTCGACTGCGCGCTGTCCTATGGCCTCTGCGAATACCAGCGCACGCTCGAAGTGCTGAAGACCCATGGCTGGTCGCCAAGCCGCTGCATCCCGCATGGCGGCCACCAGATGTCGCTCAACATCGCCGCCGGCCTCGGCCTCGGCGGCAACGAAAGCTACCCCGACCTGTTCCAGCCCTATGGCGGCTTCCCGGATGGCGTCCGCGTCGAGAACGGCCACATCACCATGCCGGAGCTCTCAGGCATCGGCTTCGAGGGCAAGTCGGATCTCTACAAGGAGATGAAGGCGCTGGCGGAGTAGTGTTGGAGCGCGAAGGCCGCGCTAATTATTCAGTGTCGTCCCGGCGAAGGCCGGGACCCATAACCCCAGGGAGGAGTTATGGGGCGAGCTGGTAACCCCGAGTCTTCGCCAAACTCAATTCGGTGGTTATGGGTCCCGGCCTTCGCCGGGACGACGTTGAGGAGGCAGCTCGCATCTCGCGCAACGCATCCTCAAACTCCGCTGTCATGCCCCGCCTAGTGCGCAATTGCGCACGGGGTCGTCACCCCACCACCGCCACCTGTGTCGCCACCATCGGCTGCCGTACACCATACATCAGCGTGCGCCATAGCCATTCAATCGGGCCGTATCGGTAGTGGCGCAGCCACCATGCGCTGAACAGGACCTGCCCAGCGTAGACGGCGATGCCGATGGCGAGGGCCTGGGTGATGCCAAGCCGCCCGAACAGACCAAGGCCGTAGCCGTAAAATATCCAGCCGAAGATAAGGGATTGTGCGACGTAGTTGGTGAAAGCCATTCGGCCCAACGGCGCGGCCCAGCCAAGCAGCCTCTTGCCGTGCTCGAAACTGGCGATGCCAAGAATGGCGGCGCCATAGCCCAGCGCCAGCAGGATGGTGCCAAGTGGCTCCCTGCCGATATAGATCAACGCGGCGCCAAAACCGATGCAGAGGGGCGCGATGACGAGCAGGCCACGGACATTCTGCAAAATTCCGCTGCGCCACGCGAGCGCTCCGACAAGAAACAGCCCGATCGTGCGCAAAAAGACGAACGCGTGCAGGGACGCGATGAGAGGAATTTCGCGGAGACGGAACGCTGATACGTCGAGGAGGCCGCCCGTCGCATAAATGCGATTTGCATCCATGACGTCCCGCCAGATCGCAGCCCTGCTGGGAAACAATCCAGCCGGCGGAAAGGCCTGCATTGCCAGGTACAGCGCCAGAAACGCCAGCGCGGAGAGCGTCAGTAGCCAGCGCGGACCAGACAGGAACGGCAGCACGATGAACCCCGCCAAAGCATATTCGGTGAGGATGTCGCCGTTCCAGATCAGGCATAGGTGAATGACGCCGAACACCAGCAGCACAGCGAGCCGGCGCATGAGGAGCGAAATGCGGCGCTCGCTGTTTGTCAGCCGATCGAATTGAATGGCAAGGCCTGCGCCGAACAGCAGCGAAAACAGCGCAAACGCCTTGAGTTCGACGGCCTGTGTCAGGATCGTTTCGATGGCGCGATCGACCGGCGAGGCGAGCGTCTTCGGGCCAAGAAATTGCTCGAAGATTGAAATGCGAAATTCCATGACGAGGTTGATGGCCATGACGCCGAACAGGGCGACGCCGCGCAACACGTCGATAGCGTCAATTCGCTCCGTAGCATTTGTTGGCCGGGGAGATGCGGCGCCATCGGAAGTCATCGCGGTATGAATTCCAATTGCGCCTTGGCGTATTTCGTCCTCTTACGACAACCGCATGTCCAGCAGCCGCCGGCCTTCGCCCTTCAAGAGCTTCTTCACCGCGCTCGAGGCCACGACCTCGCCGTCATTGGCGTAGGCTTCGTGGTTCTTCTCGATGTCGTCGAGGCGGTAGAGGTAGTTGACCATCACGCCGGCCGACTCGCGCAGGCCCTTCGGCGAAAGATCCCCGAGCCAGTTGATGCGCTCGAGCCTTGCGCCGTTGCCGAGATGGAAGCGGGCGACGGAATCGATCAGCTTGCCTTTCGACGTGCGCGCCTTGAGGAAATAGTGCGCGGCGAGCGGCTCCAACACGCCGCGCAGCAGCGTCGTCGTCTCGGGGCTCTCGAACCATTTGGGATCGTCGAGGCGCTTCAGCGCCTCGCGGTCGTCGTCCGACAGCGGCAGATCCTTGTCCTGTTTCACCCACGCCATGAACCCCGGCACCGGCGACAGCGTCACGAAAGTGTCGAGCTTCGGCGTCTCGCGGCGCAGTTCCTCGACCACCTGCTTGATCAGGAAGCTGCCGAAGGAGATGCCGCCAAGGCCGCGCTGGGTGTTGGAGATCGAATAAAACACGGCGGTGCGCGCGCGCTCGATCGGCAGATGCTGACGGTCGACCGCAAGCAGCGGCGCGATCGCACCCGGAATGGTCTCGGTCAACGCCACCTCGACGAAAATCAAGGGCTCGTCCACCATCGCGGGATGGAAGAAGGCGTAGCAGCGGCGGTCGACCGGATCGATGCGGCGGCGCAGATCGTCCCAGTCCGAAATCTCGTGCACGGCTTCGTAACGGATGATCTTTTCGAGGATGTTGGCCGGGGAAGACCAGTCGATCCTGCGCAGCACGAGAAACCCCCTGTTGAACCACGAAGAAAGCAGATGCGAGACGTCGCGATCGAGCGCGGCAAGATCGCTGTGCCCGTTCATCATGCCGAGCAGATCGGCGCGCATGGCAACGAGGTCGCCGGTGCCGCCGGGCGCGCGGTTGAGCCGGCGGATCAGCTCCTGCCGCCGTGGCTCCGAAGCGAAATGCAGCGAGCTCGCGTCCTCGTCGCTCGGCGCGGCACGCCATTTCTCGATTGCATTCGACAGGCGCTCCCGGTCCGGGCCGAAATCGCGCACCAGTCCGTCGAAGAAGGCGCGGCGTCCCGCCGCATCCAACTGACGGTAGATGTCGAGCACCTCGCGCGCGATGGCGATGCCCGATGCTTCGCCCCGGCCCGATAGCAGCGCATCACAGAGCTCGATCAGCCCATCGGCATCCGGTCTGGTATCGGCGGCCTCGCCGCGACGAAGCAGCGTGCGGCCGCGCTCGGAGATGGTGGCGAGCAGGTCGGAGAAGAAGGCGTTGGCCATCGGGGCTTTCGTGTCAGTTGTGCGTTGCGGGAAGTTTACACAAGATTTGGGCGGAAGCCGATCACAAATGAGCGGAGGAACGCGGCAACTTTAGCCGGGCCGTGCGTTTGGAGAATGGCGGCATGTCAGGGGAAGGCGGTGCGGGACTACACAACGCGCTGCCATGCCCCGCGCAGGCGGGGCAGCCAGTACGCCGCAGCTTCTTGGTACTAGCCGCGCTGTCTCGGCGTACTGGGGCGCCCGGTCAAGCCGGGCGACGACACCGAGTGTGTGGCAAACTCCGTCGGCGTCCGCCCCGTCACTTGCCGGAACGCGGCGGAAAACGCCGGCACGCTGGCGTAGCCGAGCTGGGTGGCGAGCTGCTTCACGGAGACATTGGCATCCGTCGATATCAGCTGGATCGCGGCGGCGATCCGCGCACGCTGGCACCAGCTCTTGAAGCTCAGCTGCGTCTCTGCGGAGAACAATCGCGACAGCGTGCGCGCGGAGGTCCCGACCTCGCGCGCCAGCGTGTCGATGTCGTGCAGGCCGGTGGGGTCGTCGAGCACGATCAGCGCGGCGCGGCGGCAGCGCGGCTCGTGCGGCAGCGGGACGAAGGTCGTGGAATCCTCGGCCTGGTGCAATTCCAGCATCACGAGCCGAACCAGCAGCTCGGTGCGCTCCTCGGTATTGCCAGTGTCGAACAGCGCAAGGATCGCCTGGTTCAGCAGCGGTGACACCCGCACCACGAATTCTTTGGTCAACCCCTCATAGCGCTTTTCGCGCTTCAGCCAGGACAGGTCGAAATACAGCGTGCGCATCTCGATGTCGGCGAGCAGGTCGAGGGCATGGTCGAGCCCGGCCGGGACCCACACCGCCCGGTCCGGCGGCACCAGCCAGCGGCCCCCGGGCGTCGTCACCTGCATAGTGCCCCTGGCCGCATAGATCAGCTGCGCCTCGCGGTGCAGATGCGGATCGATCCGCATGCCCTTGGGGTAGTCGCGCGCGACCAGGTGCACGCCAGCGGGCGAGCGGTGGTTGCTGCGGACCTCCCGGAGGATTGGCTTTTCCAAGGTTGGCTTTTCCAAGACAGTCATTGGCGGCATCCCGTCATGGGGAGGACATATAACTCATTTCGGAGCAGGAGAGGATTCGGGAAATGAACAGCCCCAGCCGGGTGATCAGTTTCGTCAATGCGGGCCATTTCATCGACCATTATGCGATGCTGATCTTCGCCGCCGCCGTCATCATCATGGGCCCGGCGCTCGGCATGGCCTATTCGGAACTCTTGCCTTACGCGACTCCGGGTTTCGTGGCTTTCGGCGCCGGCTCGCTGCTGACCGGCTGGCTGGGCGACCGCTGGAGCCGCCGCCACATGATGCTGATCTTCTTCGTCGGTATCGGGGCGTCGATGATCTCGGTCGGCCTGGTGCAGACCCCGACGCAGCTCGGTGCCGCGCTGCTGGCGATCGGCGTCTTCGCCTCGATCTATCACCCCGTCGGCACAGCCATGATCGTGTCCTATGCCGATAGGCTCGGCCGCGAGATGGGCATCAATGGCGTCTGGGGCAATCTCGGCGTCGCCTCCTCGGCGCTGGTCACCGGCGTGATCGGGCAATATCTCGGCTGGCGTTTTGCCTTCATCGTTCCCGGCGTGGTCACGATCCTGATCGGCCTCGCCTTTGCGATGCTGGTCGTGCACGAGGACCGCAAGGGTTCGAAGCAGGCGGCGGCGCAGGCGCGGGTGGCCAAGCAGGACATGTGGCGCGTGGTGCTGTCGCTGCTGATCGTGGTGATCGCGATCTCGACCACGTTCAACGCCGTCACCGTGGCGCTGCCAAAGCTGTTCGCGGAGCGGCTGGCGGACCTGACCAAAAGCCCGGCGCTGCTCGGTGTCATCGCCGCCTGCGTCTACGTGTTCGGCGCGATGACCCAGTACACGATCGGCCGGCTGCTCGACCGTTATTCGCTGAAGACGGTGGCCTTGCCGCTGTCCTTCATGCTGGCGCCGTTCCTTTATCTCGCCGCGACCCTGAACAATCTGCCACTGATCCTGGTGTCGATCGGCATCGTCATGGGCGCGTTCGGCCAGGTCACGGTGAACGACGCCATGGTCGGCAAATACACCAGCGAGGAATGGCGCTCCCGCGCCTACGCCGTGCGCTATTTCATCGGCTTCACCGCGGCGGGGGCCTCGGTCGGCCTGGTCGCCTGGCTCTACGAGCAGGGCGGCTTCGTCACCATGCTGCACGCGTTTGCGGGACTCTGCCTGCTAGCCATCGCCGCCGCCATCATCCTGCCCCGCGAGATCCGGACGCCCGCCGCGGTGTGAGCTCTCGTGTCCCGGACGCGCTGCAACGCGTAAGCGTTGCTGCGCAGAGCCGGGACCCAGAGGCTGCGACCGTGTCGCATGGGCCCCGGCTCTGCAGCGCACCGTCGAAGAGACGCTGCGCTGCGTCCGGGGCACGAGAGCGGCGTAAAGGCCGCCCCTCTCTCCCCGTCATTCCGGGGCGCGCGTAAGCGCGAACCCGGAATCCATCGGGCGGCAGAGACTGCGGACAAATGGATTCCGGCTCGTCGCTACGCGACGCCCCGGAATGACTGGAGAGGCGTGGCTCGCGCCAGCCCGGCATCGGATGTCGCGGGCCATTGCACCTCACCCATCGTGCTAATCTGCCAGTGTTTTGCCCGACGACGCAAATTGCCTTCGCAAAGCCGAGAAACTTCCCAAGCTTTTTCAAGCACATCCCTACTGTGCATGGGGTTGTTTTCGCACTTTTGCGCCCATGGCCGGCCGCGGGCCGTTGGAACCAGTTCCACCCTCCGCGGGTTCTGTCCTGGTATCCCGACATCGGGGCGAGGGGGACATCACTGCATGCCATTGCGCCTGCTCCGTTCGGCTGGGCTCGTTCTCGCGGCGCTGATGCTCACGACCATCGCGGCCGGTGCTGAAACAGGTAAATCGACCGGCCCCTCCGAATTCCTGCTGGTGGCGCAGATCGTGCTGTTGATCGCGGTCGGGCGCGGTCTCGGCGAGATCATGCAGCGGATCGGCCAGCCCTCGGTGATCGGCGAGCTGCTCGCCGGCATCATCCTCGGTCCCTCGCTGTTCGGCTGGCTCTGGCCGGAAGCGCAAGCCGCGATCTTCCCCAAGACGCCCGAGCAGAAGGCGATGATCGACGGCATCGCGCAAGTCGGCATCCTGCTGCTGCTGTTGCTGACCGGCATGGAGACCGACCTCAAGCTGGTCAGGAAGGTCGGCAAGGCCGCCATCGCCATCTCGATCGCCGGCATCCTCGTGCCCTTTGCCTGCGGCTTCGCGCTCGGCGAATTCCTGCCCGATGCGCTGCTGCCGAATCCGCAACAACGTCTCGTTGCCTCGCTGTTCATGGGCACGGCGCTGTCGATCTCCTCCGTGAAGATCGTCGCTGTGGTCGTGCGCGAGATGAACTTCATGCGGCGCAATGTCGGGCAGATCATCGTCGCGACCGCCGTGATCGACGACACCATCGGCTGGATCATCATCGCCGTCATCTTCAGCCTGGCTTCGCACGGCACGCTGGATATCGCCTCGGTGGCGAAAGCCGTGCTGGGCACGCTCGCCTTCCTCGCCGTCAGCTTCACGATCGGCCGCCGCCTGGTGTTCCAGCTGATCCGCTGGGCCAACGACAATCTCGTCAGCGCCGCCGCGGTCATCACGGTGATCCTGCTCTTGATGGGCGTGATGGCGATGATCACGCATCTGATCGGTGTTCACACCGTGCTCGGCGCCTTCGTCGCCGGCATCCTGGTCGGGGAATCCCCGATCCTGACGCGGCAGATCGACGAGCGCCTGCGCGGGCTGATCTCCAGCTTCTTCATGCCGGTGTTCTTTGGCCTGGCCGGCCTTGCCGCCGATCTCTCCGTGCTGCGCGATCCCCATCTGCTGATGCTCACGGGTCTCCTGGTCGTGATCGCCAGCGTCGGCAAGTTCGGCGGCGCCTTCGTCGGCGGCACGGTCGGCGGCCTCAGCACACGGGAATCGCTGGCGCTCGCGAGCGGCATGAACGCGCGCGGCTCGACCGAGGTGATCATCGCGACCATCGGACTGTCCATCGGCGTGCTCAGCCAGAACCTGTTCACGATGATCGTGACCATGGCGATCGTGACCACGATGGCGATGCCGCCGATGCTGCGCGCGGCGCTGGCGCGGCTGCCGATGAACAAGGAGGAGAAGGAGCGGCTGGAGCGGGAAGAGTTCGAGAAGCGCGGCTTCCTCGCCAATCTCGAACGCCCCTTGCTGGCGGTGGACGAAAGCGTCAATGCCACTTTCGCCGCGCACGTCGCGGGCCTGATTGCCGGCATGCGCGGCCTGCCGATCACCGTGCTGCATATCGGAAAGAGCGCGAAGGAGCAGGAGAAGAGCCGCGACGCGGAGGAGAGCCACGAAGCCGTGGTGAAGAAGGCGGCCGAGGTCGCGGCTGCCAGCAAGGAAGAAGACACCGGCAGCGTCGATGTCGTCACCCGGGCGCGGCGCGCAGAGCTCGGTGAGACCATCACTGAGGAGGCGCGCAAGGGTTTTGACCTTCTCGTCGTCGGCGTCGACAAGCTCGTCGCGACCAAGGACCGCTTCGACCGCAAGATCGAGGACATTGCCGCAACGTTCCAGGGACCGCTCGCGATCGTCGCGGCCAAGGGCAAGCATCTGAAGCAACCGAACCCCGATGCCCTCAACATTCTCGTCCCGGTCTCCGGCAGCGGCATCTCCAAGCGCGGCGCCGAGGTCGCGGTTGCGCTGGCGCAAGGAGGATCAGGCTCGCTCCGCGTGATCTATGTCGCGACCACCCGCGACAAGGGCGCGCAGCGCGGCGCCTCCCGCGGCCTCAGTCAGGAGGCGGGCATCCTCAAGGACGCCAGCGATCTCGCCGCCCGCTACGACGTCGACATCACCACCACGCTGCGGGTGAACCGCGCGCCGGAGGCCGCGATTCTGCGCGAGATCGACACCACCGACGTCGATCTCGTCGTCATGGGCGTCGATCGCATCCAGGCCGACCACCTCTCCTTCGGCGGCGTCGCCGACGCCGTGCTGCGGCAGTCGAAGGTCTCGGTGCTGCTGGTGTCGAGCGGCGAAGCGCGGCAGGTCGCGGCGGAGCAGGGCTAAGGCTTCACCTCCGCCACCTTCGGAGATTTCTTGCTCGCCCGCCAGTTCTCGAAGCGCTGCACCACCACGAAGAAGGCCGGCACGAACAGCACCGCGAGGCAGGTCGAGGCCAGCATGCCCGAGAAGACCGTGATGCCGATCGACTTCCGTGCGCTGGCGCCGGCGCCGGTGGCGAGCACCAGGGGCACGACGCCGAGGATGAAGGCGAACGATGTCATCAGGATCGGGCGAAAGCGGGCGCGCGCCGCTTCTATCGCGGACTCCAGAACCGGCTTGCCGTCGCGGCCGTGCAGCTCGAGCCCGACCTCGACGATCAGGATCGCGTTCTTGGCCGACAGCGCGATCAGGAGGATCAGGCCGATCTGGCAATAGAGGTTGTTGTCGATCTTGAGGGCGGAGAGGATCAGCATCGGTCCGAGCAGCGACAGCGGCACGGCGAGGATCACCGAGATCGGCGCGTACCAGCTCTCATACTGGCCGGCGAGCACGAGATAGACCAGCAGCATGGCGAGCCCGAACACCCAGTAGATCTGGTTCGAGACCGCCTTCTCCTGGTACGACATCGCGGTCCATTCATAGCCGGTGCCCGGCGGCAATGTCTTGTCGGCGATCTCCTCCATCAGCTTCAGCGACTGGCCGGAGGAATAGCCTTGCGCCGGCAGGCCGATCACGGTCGAGGACGGATAGAGATTGTAGAGGCTGATCAGCGACGGCCCGGTGGCCGGCGTGATCTTGGCGACAGTGCCGATCGGGATCATGTCGCCGTTGGAGTTGCGCACCATCATGTTGGCGATGTCGCGCTCGGTGACGCGGAAGGCGGGATCGGCCTGGGTATAGACCTGGAACACGCGGCCGAACTTGTTGAACTGGTTCACATAGGACGAGCCGAGATAGGTCGACAGCGCCGAGAACACCTGATCGGTCGTGACGTGCAGCGTCTGGGTCTTGACGCGGTCGATCTCGACGTTGAACTGCGGCACCGAGGAACGGAACGAGGACTGCACCCGTTGCAGCGCGCTCTGGCTCTGGCCGTTCGAGACCATCGCGCCGGTGATCGCCTGCAGCTTGGCGAAATCGCTGTTGCCGTCGCGCAGCTCGACCTGCATCGAGAACCCTGCGGCGTTGCCGATGCCCTGGATCGGCGGCGGTGGCAGCACGATCGTGCGGGCCTCCATGATGGTCGCGAGCTTGTCGTTCAACCCATAGACCAGCGAGCGCAGATCCTCGCCGGGTCCTTTGCGCGCGTCCCAATCCTTCAGGATGATGTAGGCGACGCCGGCATTGGCGAGGCTGGCGCTGTTGTCGAGCGCCGAAATGCCGGCGATGGTGATGACCTGCTGGACGCCAGGCGTCTCCTTGATGATCTCGCTGGCGCGGTCGAGCACCTTCTGGGTCCGCTCCAGCGCGGCGCCGTCGGGCAGCTGGATCGCGGCGATCAGATAGCCTTGGTCCTCGATCGGCAGGAAGCCGGTCGGCACCCGCGACAGGCCGTAGCCGCTGGCACCGATCACCAGAAGCGCGAACGCGACGGAGATCGTGGCGTGCTTCACGAGAAACGTGATCAGCCTCGTATAGCCGCGCTCGACCCGGTCATAGACCGCGTTGAAGCCGCGGTAGAAGAAATTGCGTTGTTCGGGCGGCACCGCCGGCCGCAGCCACAGTGCGCATTGCGTCGGCTTCAAGGTCGCAGCGTTGATGGCGGACAAAAGCGCGGTCGCGGCGATCACCAGCGCGAATTGCGAGTAGATCCGGCCCGTGAGGCCGGCGAGGAACGAGGCCGGCAGGAACACCGAGATCAGCACCAGCGTGATGCCGACGATCGGCGCGAACAGCTGGTCCATCGCCCTGATCGCGGCGTCGTGGCCGTTCATGCCCTGCTCGATATTGTGCGCGGCGCCTTCCACCACCACGATGGCGTCGTCGACGACGATGCCGATCGCGAGCACGATCGCGAACAGCGTCGACATGTTGATGGTGAAGCCGAGCGCCGCCATCGCGGCGAAGGCGCCGATGATGGTGACGGGCACGGTCGTCGCCGGCACCAGCATCGCGCGCCAGTCCTGCAGGAAGACGAGGATCACGACCAGCACCAGCAGGCCGGCCTCGATCAGCGTCATGTAGACCTCGTGCACCGAGGCCTCGACGAACTTGGTAGTGTCGAACGGCGTGTCGTATTTGATGCCTTCGGGGAAACGCTTGGCGAGCTCCACCATCTTCTTCTCGACGGCCTGCTCGACCTGGAGCGCGTTGGCGCCGGGCGACTGGAACACGCCGATGCCAGTGGCGGGCTGCTTGTTGAGCGAGAAGATCTGGCTGTAGGTCTGCGCGCCGAGTTCGACCCAGCCGACGTCGCGGACCCGCGTGACGTCGCCGCTGGTGCCCGTCTTGACGATGATGTTCTCGAACTGGGTGGTGTCGTCGAGCCGTCCGTTGACGTTGAGCGTGTACTGGAACGCCTGGCCCGGCGGCGTCGGCGGCGCGCCGACCTGGCCGGCGGAGACCTGTTGGCTCTGCTGCTGGATCGCATTGATGACGTCCTGCGGCACCAATGCGCGCGCCTGCAGCTTGCTCGGGTCGAGCCAGACCCGCATCGAATACTGGCCGGCGCCGAACACCGTGACGTTGCCGACGCCGGGCAGGCGCGAGAGCTCGTCGCGGATGTTGATGGTGGCGTAGTTGCTCAAATAGAGGCTGTCGTATCGCGCATCCGGCGAGGTCAGCGTGACGAACAGCAGGATCGAGGTCGACCGCTTCTGCACGGTGACGCCCTGGTTCTGCACGGCCTGCGGCAATTGCGACAGTGCGCTGGAGACGCGGTTCTGCACCAGCACTTGCGCGAAATTGAGGTCGGTGCCGATCTTGAAGGTCACGGTCAGCGTATAGGTACCGTCCGAGCCGCTGTAGGACTGCATGTAGAGCATGTCCTCAACGCCGTTGACCTGCTGCTCGATCGGCAGCGCCACGGTGTCGATCACGGTCTTGGCGCTGGCGCCGGGATAGCGCGTGGTGACCTGCACGGTTGGCGGCACCACGTCAGGATATTGCGCGATGGCGAGATTGAACAGCGCAACGCCGCCGATCAGGATCATCAAGAGCGCGATGACGTTCGAGAGGACCGGCCGCTCGATGAAGAATTTTGAGATCATGGCTGCAGCCCCTTACTTGGCCGAGGCTTGCGGCTGTTCGATCTTGGTCACCTGCGGATCGATCTTCTGGCCCGGGATCACCCGCAGCAGCCCCGCGATGACGACGCGATCCTCAGCCTTCAGGCCGCTTTCGATGACGCGCAGGCCATTGTCGACCGGGCCGATCTGCACTTTGCGCTGCTCAATGACGTTGTCGGTATTGACCACCAGCAGATAGCGGCCTCCCTGGTCGCTGCCGAGCGCGGTGTCGGGAACGAGCAGGGCGCTCTTCTCCTGGTCGAACGGCACGCGGACCCGAACGAAATAACCGGGCAGCAGCACCCGCTTGTCGTTGGGGACGAGCCCGCGTACGGCGAGCGTGCCCGTCGATTGATTGAGCGTCGGCGCGACGTAGTCGAGGTGGCCCTCATGCGGATAGCCGGTCTCGGTCTGCAGCCCGATCTGGATCGGAAACTGCTTGAGGTTGGCGGGCGTCAATCCCCGGCGCGTCGCTTCAGCGCGGATGCGCAGCACGTCCTGCTCATTGACGGTGAAGTTCACATAGATCGGGTCCATCGCGACGATGGAGGCGAGCTGGGTCGGCGAGGAGACGCCGACGAGCTCGCCGACCGAGACCATGTGGGCGCTGACGATGCCGTCGAACGGCGCCGTCACCTTGGTGTAGCCGTAATTGACCTCGGCGAGCTTGGTGTTGGCCTGCGCCTGCTGCAGATTGGCCTGCGCGTTGTCGCGCGCCGAGGTGGAATTGTCGAGCGTGGCCTGCGAGACCGCCTGGCGCTGCACCAGCTCGGCCTGCCGCTTGTAATCGGCCTCCGATTGCCGGAGCGAGGCCTGCGCGCCGGCTTCCGCCGCCTGCGCCTGCTCCAGTTTCAGCTTGTAGGTCTCGGGCTCGATCGTGAACAGCTGGGTGCCCTGCTTGACGAAGGTGCCGTCCTGGTAGTCGATCGATTGCAGAAAGCCCTGCACCCGCGCCACGAGATCGACGCTCTTGATCGGCGCCGTGTTGCCGGTGGCCTCGATGTAGCGCGTCACGGCGCGCTGCACCGGCGTTGCCACGTCCACCTTGGGCGGGGGCGGTGCCACGAACGTGTTCTTGTCCTCGCAGCCGGCAAGCACGGCCACGGACGCCGCAGCGCAAAGGCCCCGCACGATATGCCTCCACGCTCCATTGCGGCGTGCGGGAGAGGCGGGATTCGCTGCGGTCATTCGGTAGCCCCCGATTGCTGTCTGTCGGTACGGCAGGCTAGCAACAAACGGCTGGCCGTGGAACACCATAGCCATGGCAGTCAGCGGCCTTGCACTGCAAAGAGCGATGTGGCCTTTGACAAGTTTATCACGACAAACCGCTTTGCACCGCCGGCTTGATCGACCACAATTGTGTCAAAGGCGGCACTAGCCGAACAGAGCGGCCTGGAAAATGAAAAGAAGAAAAGGTGAGGAGACCATGACATGCCAATGCCATTCCGGTCGGCCGTCGCAGGCCTCGTTCTCGCAGCGATCGTTGCAATGCCCGCGCTAGCTGACGGTCTGAAGGACGAGATCGCGCCGACCGGCAAGCTGCGGGTCGCGATCGCCATCAGCCCCGCAGGCGGGGCGTTCTGGTCAACCAAGACCGAAGCCGGCTATGCCGGCGTCCCCGTCGATCTCGGCAAGGCGATGGCGGCCCAGCTCGGCGTCCCCGTCGAATATGTCGTGCATCAGAATTCCGGACAGATCACCGACGCTGCCGGCAAGGGGACCTGGGACGTCACCTGGCTCCCCAAAGACCCCGAGCGCGAGACCAGGATGCTGTTCGGCCCGATCTACGAGGTCGCGGACGCCACCTATATCGTCAAGCCCGGCTCCACCGTCACCAATTTTGCGGCGCTCGACCAGCCCGGCACCAAGGTCGCCGCCGTCAACGCCACCACCACGATGCGCGGCGCGATCGCGCATCTGAAGCACGCCAAGGTTACGGGCTATCAGACCTATGACGAGATATTCGGCCTCCTCAAGAGCGGCGAGATCGACGCCTTCGCGCTGTCCCGCGATCAGCTCAACAAGATGGCGCAGAAGATTCCGGGGACGAAGGTGCTGGACGAGACCTTCAAGAAGACGGTGACGGCCGTCGCCGTGCCGCTCGGGCATGAGAAGGCGCTGGCGTTCGTGACGAAGTTCATGGCGGATGCGGTGACGAACGGCACGCTGCGCAAGGCCTATGACGATAACGGGTTGAAGGACACGCCGATCCGGACGGAGTAGGACGCCCGCAAGTTCAGCGTCGTGCCTGACTGCACTGCATCGACGACAAATGCGGAAGGACTGGTGAGCCGTGGATAGATTGCCAACCGGGGGCTTTGCCCGGCTCGTCCCAGAGCTGGACGTTTTTGACTTGGAGCAGAGCAAGAATTTCTGGTGCGAGATACTCGGTTTCCGGATCGCGTATCAGCGACCGGAGAATCGCTTCATGTACATCGAGCTGCAAGGATCCCAAGTCATGCTGAAGCAACAGAATGGCAATTGGGAAACCGGGGCTCTGCAACGACCATTGGGGCGCGGGATCAACTTTCAGATGTTCGTCGACTCCGTGGCACCTCTTCTCGAAGCCCTTAAGCGCGAGAAATGGCCTCTCTTCAGAGAGTGTCATGACGCGTGGTATCGGATCGCGGGAGAGGAGCGCGGCAACAGGCAGTTCCTGGTGCAAGACCCCGACGGCTACCTGCTGCGTTTCGCGGAGGATTTGGGCAAAAGATAACCTCTTCAAACGGTGCTTTCGAATTGCAGCCGCCTCGATCCGCCCCCGTCCGCTTTGGGAGCACGCTCCGGCGACAGGACCATGACCGCTCATCCATCTCCTACCGCGGCTTGATCTCCGCGTACTTCGCCATCGCCTTCTCGAATTTGCGGTTGAACAGCCACATCGCACCGAGGATCTCGCGGAAGCTCGCCGACGTTCGCGCACGGTCCGCCTGTCCGAACGCGAAGATGCTGTTGTTGCGCAAATGCTTCATGATGCTGGGGCTGGACACCCGGTAGTTCAGGAGATCGCCGGATTTGAGCGCAGCCCGCGTCGGAGTCGGCACGATCTGAATCAGCTCGAACAGCTTCATCTGGTCGATCGGGTCGGGCAGCGTCTTCACGATGGCGGGGATCTCGCGGAGCACCTCCGCGTGTGCGTTCATCAGGCCGTCGCGCACGTTGGTCCAGTGGTTGAAGCGGCGGTCGATGCCGCTGGCCCGCGCCTCCTCCTTGTCGTCGCGAGCGCTTAAGGCCGGATCGATCGCGGCGATCTCGCCCTTGATGGCCTGCCATTTCCTGTGGCCGTTGCGGTCCTCGGAGGGGCCGGTCTGGAAGCTGCCCATATAGGTGTTGGAGCGTCCGTTACGGACGTTCTGCTTGCCGTTGGTCTCGGCAAAGAACAGCCCGAGGCTGATGCGCCCCGCAGCCGCGGCGTGCTCAGGTGCGAGCCCCTTGGCGCGTGCAATCACGGTGGCGAGATCGACGACGTCCTTAAATGGGGTCGCCGAGTTCTGCGCATTGGCGGGCGGCGCCTCCATGACATCGAACAGCTTAGAATATTCGTCGATCAGCGGTTCGATCTCGGCGTCGAAATAGGCCGGCGGAATCTCGAACTTGTTGGGCTTCCCGATCCGCGACGGCATGGCATCGGTGAGATCTTTGTACGAGCTGATCACGGCGACGCGCGACAGATACAGCGCCTGTCCCGGCAGGCTCGGCAGCGGCTCTTTGGCGTCGATCTGGCGCCGCCGCTCGGCAAGGATGGATTTGAACGCGCCAAGCGCCTTGTCATAGGCGGCGACCGCCTCCGTCTGCCGCGGCGTGAGCGCGCGCTGTTGGCCGGCGGCAGGCGCTGCGACGAAGAAGGCAACAACCGCAAAGATCGCGAGACGTCTGAATCCCATGGCCGTTTCCCATCGATTCGCTGGCCAGGGAGATCGTAAGCATCAGATGCAACGGCTGGCGAGACGCAAATCCCGCTCAGCCGCAATTCTTATGCCGCCCGATAGTCCGGCGCCGTCGCCAGGAACTTCGCGTAGGCATCCGCATCCGGCGGCTGGAAGTGTCCGGCAAGGCCGCCGCGCTTCTGCTGCTTCGTGCCGATGTCGGCCATCAGCTCGTCGAAATGGCGGTAGTGATAGGGCGCGACGCAGAGGCCGCCATAGACGCCCGCGGCCGGCCGCTCGACCCGCTTGAAGTGCAGCATCATCTCGATGTTGTCGTGCATCTGCTTCGCCGTCGGCTGGTTGGCGAGCTGGCCGTCGGCGTAGCGCACCAGCCAGTTGGCGGCGAGATCGGCGCAGAGCACGGTGCAGAACGAGGAGTTGAAGCCGACGAAGCCGAGCTCGGGCAGGTCAGGGTTGGCGATCAGGCGGTAGAGCCGGTACTGCCCGTCGGCATCGACCAGCTTCTGCCTGTAGGCCTCGGGGAGGAACGGCACGCCGAGCTTGTAGCCGATCGCGAGCACCGCGACGTCGGCACCGACGCGCTCGCCGCCGCTCATCACGATGTTGTCGCCCTCGTAATGGTCGAACGTGCCGAACACCGCCTTGATGCGGCCGTCGGCGACCATCGGATAGAAGCCGGGCGTTGCGATCGGTACCGAGCAGTTGACGCCGTCCTCGATCCGCTCCTTCGGCACCATGTTGCAGCGGCCGAGCTTGAGCTGCGCCTTCAGCAGGCTCTCCAGCCCGCGCCAGTTCGCCCACACCAGCGGCGCGGCGATGCGATGGGCGAGCCGACCCATCGCTCCGATGCCCCAGCCTGGAAACATCTCCTCCTGCGCGCGGATGTAGAGGATGCGCTTGAAGTTCACGAGCCCGCCGATGAAATAGGGGATGCGCCAGACCGGCTCGCGCATCACGATGGTGACCTCGCGCGCGCCCGATTTCACCGCATTCACCGCGATGTCGGTGGCCGATTTGGAGCCGCCGAGCACGACGACACGGTGTCCTTTCGCCAGCGAGGGATCGCCGTATTTCGAGGAGTGCAGGATCTGGCCGCCTTGCGCGAGGAAGCCGTCCTCGCCCGGGCAATGCAACTCGCGCGGCTCGTTGAACTGGCCGGTGCAGACCGCGACGAAATCGAAATCTTCGTTGGTGCTCGCGCCGTCCTTGCCCTTCAGGGTGAGGGTCCAGCCCGGCTTGCCGTCGGCACGCCTCGCCATGCCGGCGACTTCGGTGCCGAGGCGCAGCATGCGATCGAGACCAAAACTCCTGGCGTAGTCCGCAAGATACGCGTGCACCTGCGGGCCGGTCGGCCATTCCGGATAGGACTCCGGCATGGCGCGGTCGGTGTAGCGATAGAGCTCCTTCGGGCTCTGGGTCTGCACGTCGGGGTAGGAGCGCGCCGGCTCCCAGACGCCGCCGAGATCTCCGCTGCGCTCGACGATGGTGACGCGGTGGCCGCGAGAGGAGAACGCCTTGGCGGCGGCGAGGCCGGAGACGCCGGCGCCGATCACGCAGACATGCTTGGGAGTGACCATGGTTTTGCTCGCAATCGATGTATTTTCCGCGCAAGCGGCCACGTTCGGCCGCAAAGCGCGCGGCCGGCGGGCCGGCAAGCAGATGAAGATGGACGAAGAGGCTAGTCGTTGGCCTCGGGCGGCAGGAAGTCGACCTCATGCAGCGCCGAGATGCGCACGACCTCGGCAGGGTCGGTCAGATTGTGCAGCTGCTCGAACAGCGCCTCCAGCTTCTGCATCGGCGAGACCCAGAACAGCGCGCGGCACGGCTTGTCGGATTTGTTGAAGTAGCCGTGCGGGATGCCGCGGGGCATGCGCACGAGATCGCCGGCATGGGCCTTGACCCATTTGCCGTCGAGCTTGAGGTCGAGCGTGCCTTCCTGCACCAGGATGAATTCGTCCTGGGTCGGATGAATGTGCACCGGCACGAACTGGCCGGGATCGCTGTTGGTCTCGAAGGCGAAGGTGGACTCGGTGACGGCCTTGGGGAAGTAAACCTGGCCCAGAATGTTCCAGCTCTTGCCGCCGTAGCCTGTGCCAGCGGCGGTAATGCCCTTTTCGAGTGCAGTCATGTCGCGCTCCCATTGGATGCCGGCGGAGATGGAGCTTCGGTCAACGCTGGGGGCCTGTCTATCCGCTAAACGAATCCGGCGACGGTTGTTGCCGTGCAGCACGACGATTTTGCGGGCGCGGCCCTTCTCGCGCCGGCGGAATTATTATAGGCTTAAAGCAATTCCGTGACGCGAAGCGTGGTCGACGATGTCCGCAGCCGTGCAGGAAATGAGCGCGAGGACATCCGCAGCCGAACGGCTTGCGGCTTTCGCGCGCGTCACCACCGACGACGTCGACGAAGCGGCTGAAGAGATCGGGCGCATCTTCTGCCCGCACGATCTCGAGCCAGCTCAGGCGCGCGAGGCCTGCTTCTCGGCCCGGCACAATTGCGCGGCCTTTGACGGCTTTTCCATCAACTACGTCGCCTATGGGGGATCGGTCGGCATCGATCCCGGCTGCCTCGAGCGTTTCTTCCTCGTGCAGATCCCGCTCGCGGGCGCAGCCCATATTCGCGCCGGCAATACCGAGCTCGATGCTGCGCCGGAGCGGACGGCGTCGCTGCTGTCGCCGACGATCCCGACCCGCATGATGTGGCGCGATTGCGCGCAGGCGATCCTGCTGCTCGACCGCCGCATGGTCGAGCAGCGCGCCGCGGCGCTGTCGGGCCGGGCAGCGGGCACGGTCGAGTTCGATCCCGTGATCGACCTGGAGGCGCCGTCGGGGCGCGCCTTGCGAACCAGCCTCGCCGAGCTGATGCTGCTCGCCGAGCGTCTCGGTCCGTCCGGCCGGCTGCCCGCGGTCGCCATGGCCGACTGGCGCGAGCTGTTGCTCGATCATCTGCTCAATGGCCAGCGGCACGGCCTGTCGGATGCGATTGAAAGGTTCTCCGGCCGGGCCGAACGGCTGCCGCGCGCGCTTCGCACGGCGCGCGACCATCTTGCGGGCAATGCCGGCGAGCCGCTCGATCTCGCACAACTTGCCTGCGCCTCCGGCATCGGCATCCGCGCGCTGCAGCTCGGCTTTCGCCGTCATTTCGGCCAGTCGATTTCGGAGATGCTGCTCGACATGCGCCTCGCCGCGCTGCACGCCCGGCTTGCGCAAGGATCGCCCGATGCCTCCATCACCGACATCGCCTTCGACCTCGGCTTCACCCATCTCGGCCGCATGGCCGGTGCCTACCGCGAAAAATTCGGCGAGACGCCGTCGGCGACGCTGCGGCGAAGGATGAGTTGAGGCGAAAGACCTACTTGCCAGGCCTCTTCGCGCCGTCGTCTTCCGCCGCCTGCCTGCGCAGAAAAGCCTCAACATCAGCCTGCACCGAGTAGGGCGTCGGGATCGCGTCGCCGGCGGAATCGACGGCCGTGTCGAGGCAGCGGCGCAGCATGCGGGCGAGCTCGGCCTTGCGATAGGGCTTTCGCAGCAGTGGCGCGCCCATCGTGGCGCGGCCCTGCGTGTGCAGCGAGTCGTAGGCGTAGCCGGATGTGAATAGCACCCGCAAGGACGGCCGCGCCGCCACCATCTGCTCGGCGAGCTCCCGTCCGTTCATGCCGCCGGCCATCACGATGTCGGTGAAGAGCAGGTCGAACGGCCTGCCTTCGGCAGAAATAGAAAGCGCCTCGGTCGCATTGGCGGCCGGAATGACCTTGTAGCCGAGCGCTTCGAGCTGAACCGTGACATATTGGCGGACGTCGTGATCGTCCTCGACGCAGAGCACGGTTTCCGTGCCCCCGACGATCTTGCGGTCGTCATAGCCGGTCGGCCGCAGCGCGCTCGCCTCCGCCTTCGGCAGATAGAGCGTGAAGACTGTGCCGCTTCCTTCTTCGGAGGCCACCTTGATGCCGCCGCCGGATTGCTTGACGAAGCCGAACACCATGCTGAGACCGAGCCCCGTGCCCTTGCCGACCTCCTTGGTGGAGAAGAACGGATCGAATATCCGCTCCAGGATGGCTTGCGGAATGCCCGTGCCGGTGTCGGCGATCTCGATCTCGACATAGTCCCCGGCATAGCCTGCGCCGACGGCGACGGCTTCGCGCACGCCGAACACGACGTTGCGCGTCGTCAGCGTCAGCCGGCCGCCGTCCAACATGGCGTCGCGGGCGTTGATCGCGAGGTTGAGCAGCGCCGAGCTCAACTGGCCGCGATCGGCATAGGCGAGCCAGACGTTGCGGTCGAGCCGGGTGACGATCTCGATCTTCTTGTCGAAGGTCGCCAGCAGCAGCTTTGCGAGCTCCTCCAGCAGCGCGTTGACGTCGATGTCGGCGGGCTGCAGCGCCTGCTTGCGCGCGAAGGACAACAGGCTCGACGTCAGCGCGGCACCGCGATCGGCGGCCTCGCTGATCAGCTTGGTGATGGTCGCAAGCGGCGGGTTGTCCTTGACGGCGTCGGCGAGGATCTCGATCGTGCCCGTGATCACCGTGAGCATGTTGTTGAATTCGTGCGCGATGCCGCCGGTGAGCTGCCCGACCGCCTCCATCTTCTGGGACTGCACCAGTTGTTCCTCGGCGGCGCGTTTCTGGGTGATGTCCCTGACGAAGGTGTTGATGATGACGCGCGCGCCCAGCCGCAGCACCGTGCTCGACGCCTCGGCCAGGATTGGGTCGCCGTTCCTGTGGACGAGGGTGAGCTCGAAGCGCAGGCCCGACGGCGTATTCGATAGTTCCGGCACCAGCCGCGCCATGCGCTGACGGAAGGCGGCGCGCAGCGGTTCGGCGACGATGAGGTCGACGACGTCGGCACCGAGCGCCTCCGCCCGCGTCCATCCGGTCAGGGCCTCCGCCTGAAAGCTCCACTCCAGCACGGTGCCGCCGTCGTCGATCTGGATGAAGGCGTCGAGCGCGGTCTTGATGACGGCTTGCGTCATCTGTGCGCTGTCGTTGCGGGCCCGCACCAGCTCGGCCGCTTGCGCGGCGGCGCGCTTGTCCTCTGACGTCTCGATCGTGCGGGCGCAGAACCGCGCGAGCAGCACGGCAGCAGCGGCGCTCGCGATGAGGGCCGCGATCTGCGCAACGCCGAATCCGGGTCCGGCCACGGCATAGGAGGCGAGGAGGGCCGCCGCGGTCACGACGACCTGTGCGGCCATCGCGCGTGTCAGAAGCCCCCTGAGTTTCATGGTCTCCTACCAACGACGTCCGGTACGGACCCCCATGTCCGCCCGGCAGATGACTCTGCTCTCACGTGAGCTACAGATTCAATGGGGCGGCGTCGAGGGCAATTTCCGGCGGTGCGGACGGCAGCCCTTCAACCGGCGGGCGAGTCGGTCTGGCGTAGCGTCGTCACCCAGATCGCGCGCGCGACCTGCTGGGTCGGGTTGTCGAACATATGCGGCACGGTGCTCGGAAAGCGGAAACTGTCGCCGGCTTCCAGCACATGGGCCTGGTTGTCGAGCCACAGCCGCAGGCTGCCGGAGAGGATGTAGCCGGCCTTCTCGCCGGTGTGCTGCATGAAGTCGGTGCCGGAGGAGGAGCCGGGATTGAGCGTGAGCTCGTACAGTTCGAGCTGGCCCTTGTCCGCGGGCGTCAGCGCTTCCTTGACGACGCCGCTGGCAGTGAGCCGCAGCAGCCGCCGGCTGTTCTTGCGCACGATATAGCGCTGCACGTCGACGGGATCGCTGGTCTCGAAGAAGTACGAGATGGGGACCTCGAGCGCGATGCCGAGCAGGCGCAGCGTGCGGATCGATGGCATCGCGCGTGCGCGTTCGAGCTGGCTGATCATCCCGGTGGACAGACCGGTCTTGGTGGCGACGTCCTGGATCGAGAGGCCGGCGCGCTGCCGCAGCAGCCGCACGGTTTCACCCAGGCGCTGATCGACCGCATCGTCGGCTTCGATCGTGGAAGCGGCCTTGGTGCCGTTGGTATCGCCGCGACCGTCCATGTCGCTCTCCCATGCATCATCTCAGCCGCGGATATCGCGCCCGTGGCTTCAGTCGAAGTGAAAAACTGACGCATCCTAGCAATGTGATTGACAGCTGTATTTAGTCGTGATGAACTTTTGCTACAAAAATTTAGAAGCACTAAAGCCCACTCCTGTCCCTTTGCCGGGGTCTCGGGGGCGCGGGAGACGGTGCCGCGTGCGACAACGGAGAGTGGGTCATGGCGGACGACACCGACAAGTTCGGCGTTGGGGCAGGGCATCTCGGCATTCCGAATCGCCGTCAATTCTTCCAGCTCGGTGCGGGCGCAGCCGCAGGCTGGACGCTTTCAGGGAACGCCTTCGCGCAGACCGAGCGCCCGACCAATCCGCCGGACAAGCCGCGCGGGCAGGTGATTGCGGCGCTGTCGCAGGAGCCGACCGTCTTCCATCCGCTGATGCCAAACATCGAGGTCGATCAGGGCATCTGCTGGCAGGTGTTTTCGCCGCTCTGGTACATCGATCCCGACGGGAATTTCGTTCCCGACCTCGCCCGCGAAGTCCCGACCCTCGAGAATGGCGGCCTGTCGGCCGACGGGTTGACCTGGAAGATCAAGCTGCGCAGCGACGTGAAGTGGCACGACGGCACGCCGTTCACGGCGGAGGACGTCAAATTCTCCATCGAGCTGATCAACAATCCCGGTTTCCGCGCGCGCAGCCGGGTCGGCCATAGCCTCGTCAAGGACATCACCGTCGTGGCGCCCGACGAGATCCATTGGCGGATGGAAGCGCCCTATTCGCCCTATATGTCGATCCTGGGGTCGTTCACCTTCATCGTGCCCAAGCACATCCTGGAGAAGGTGTCCGATCCGAACGCTTCGCCATTCCACAATGCGCCGGTCGGCACCGGCCCGTTCCGCTGGGGCGAGCGCGTGCCCGGCGACCACATCCTGCTGAACGCCAACACCGGCTACCACGGCAAGGGGCCGTACGTCGAACGCGTGGTGTTCAAATACATTCCCGACCTCACCGTGCTCTACACGCAGTTCCGCACCGGCCAGGTCGACTATACGGGCCTCGCGGGCATCCTGCCGAACTTCGTGCAGGAGGCGAAGACGCTGAAGGGCCGCAAGATCTTCGTCTCCTCGACCTCCTCGGTGGAGCATATCGCGCCCAACCTGGAATTCGGTCCCTTTGCCGACCGCGCCGTGCGCGAGGCGCTCTATCTCGGCATCAACAAGCAGGCGATCATCGACGCGCTCTATTACGGCCTGCCGACGCAGACCGAGAGCTTCGTGCCGAAGCAGGCCTGGTCGTTCCAGCAAGGGCTGCCGCAGCACAAATACGATCCCGCCAAGGCCAATGCGCTGCTCG
>Ga0102591_1002030_pt1 | contig 23988 bp, 25 predicted proteins | sample AraplaCol_mCL_r2_2_FD_76860 | JGI IMG/M metagenome (GOLD analysis project Ga0102591, IMG submission 76860) | Arabidopsis root microbial communities from North Carolina, USA - plate scrape MF_Col_mCL_r2 (SPADES assembly) (version 2) | ecosystem: Host-associated > Plants > Roots > Endosphere... | reverse complement strand
AACCCAGCGTCGCCGATGCCACCGCGGCCGGCGGCAGGCCTGTCAGGTGGCGGCGCACCAGGTTGATGCCGATGCCGTACAGGAACGACGCCGTCGCGCCCGCCGCCACCGCCCAGCCGACCTGGTCGCCGCCGGCGGTCTTGTCGCTGGCCAGCACGACCACGCCGGCGAAACCGGCGATCAAGGCGACCGAACGCCGTGCGCCGATCTTCTCGTGGAAGAACAAAAAGCCCACCAGCGCGGTGAACAACACCGTCATCGCGTTGGAGATGGCGCCGATGCCGGCCGGCGCACGCTGCGCGGCCCATGCGAAGAGCATGAACGGGATGGCGGAATTGACCGCGCCGATGATCGCCAGCTTCGGCCACAACTTCAGCGGGAACTGCGCGCGCGCGCGCCACAGGAACGGCAGCAGCACGAGCGAGCCGAGGCCCAGGCGCACTTCGACCAGCGGGATCGCGCCGAAGTCCTTCGCCGCCACGCGCATGAAGAGGAACGAAGCGCCCCAGATGGCGCCCAGAAATCCGAGTTCGAGAGGAGTCAGCCAGCCGCGCTCTTGCACGTCCGGCACTACGGGAGCGGTCACAGCGGTGTTCATCGCAAACCTCGTGGGGGGAGGATGTGAAAGGAAAGGCGGGAATCAACCCTGCGTGGGGTGATAGCAGTGCGTGATCGATTCCGGGCTGCCGCCAGCGGCGAGGAACGCGCTGTAACCCAGGTTGATGCCGATCAGGCGCACGCCGGTTTCGGTATGCGGACGATGGCGGCTGTCGGGCGCGAAGTAGACGTAGGTGCCGGGGCCGAAGCGCGCTTCGCCTTCGATCACTTCGCCGCGGATCACGTAGTACGACTCGCCGGTTTCATGGTGGTCCAGCACCGGCCACTGCGCGCCCGGTTCCATGTCGACCACCCACACCCGCACGCCGGGGCCGGCGGGCAGGTCGCGCCGCGTGCAGCCTTCGCCGATGTCGAGCGCGGGCACGGCATCGACGTCCCAGGCCTGCATCGCGGCGGGCGTGGGGGCCGGCGCCTCGTTGGCGGCATCAACGGACGCGAGGTCCTGAAGGGCGGTGTCGTTCGAACGGTCCATGCGGGGCTCCTGCGCAACCGCGGCCCGAGTCGGGCCCGGGCGGCGCGGCGACGATCAAGAAATATGGCTCAACCCGAACCGCTATTGTCGTTCTGGCGCGAGACCTTACAAGCGCATACTTTCGAAGACAGACACAAATCAGATTTGAGGCTCACATGGCCCTGCGCGCGGACTGGCTGCCGGCCCTCACGGCGTTCGAATCGGCGGCGCGGCACCAGAACTTCGCCCACGCCGCGGAGGAACTGCACCTCACGGCGAGCGCGGTGAGCCATCACGTCCGCAAGCTTGAATCGCGGCTGGGCGTGGCGTTGTTCCAGCGCCATGCGCGCGGGGTCTCGTTGACGGCCGAGGGCCGCCAGCTCGCCGACGCCGCCGGCACCGCGCTGGCCGACGTCGACGGCGTGCTGCGCAGCCTGCGCGGGGCGCGCGGGGACGAAGGCCGCGTGCGCATCACGACGCTGCATTCGCTCACCTACACCTGGCTGCTGCCGATGCTGCCGGCCTTCACGCGCGCGCATCCCGGCATCGCGCTCAACGTGGACACCGAGATCGCCCTCACCCGCTTCGACGAAGGCGGCCCGGACCTCGGCATCCGCCACGGACCGGGGCACTGGCCGGGCCTCACGGCGCACCATCTGATGGACGAGTCGCTGTTCCCGGTGACTTCGCCCGACTACGCGGCGACGGCCGGCATCCGGAACGCGCAGGACATCGTCGGCCACCCGCTGATCGCCGACCACGCCCGCCAGGGCTGGCACGACTGGTTCCGCGCCGCGCACGTGCATGGCGCGAAGTTCGAGGAGCGCTACACCTTCAGCGACACGACCGATGCGATGAAGGCGGCCGCGGCAGGGCTCGGGATCGCGCTGGCGCGTTCGTGGATCGCCGTGCCCTACCTGGAGCGCGGGCAGCTGATCCGCCTGCCAGTGCCCGCGATGCCGGCGCGGTGGGGGTACCACGTGGTGTATCCGGCGCATCGTCGGCTACGGCCGGCGGCGCAGGCGTTCCTGGAGTGGCTGCTGGAAAGCCGGCCGCGCTGAGGCCGCGGCCTGCTTGCTGTCATCCCCGCGAAGGCGGGGCTCCATGGGTCCGTCCATCACTCGGGCCTTCGATGGCCGTGACGTCTGCAAGCATGGATCCCCGCCTTCGCGAGGATGACGGCAAAAAAATCTTCCAGACCCTGTCGATTTCCCCCTTTCCCCTTCGTCGTCTCCACAAGAGCGCGCAGAACCGCGCGCCGACACGGAGACACGAAGATGAAATTCATGGTGATCGTCCACGCCACGCCCGAGAGCGAATCCGGCGCCCCGCCCAGTGCGGAACTCATCACGCAGATGGGCCGTTACAACGAGGAGCTTGCCAAGGCCGGCGTCCTGCTCGACGCAGCGGGCCTGTACGCCAGCTCACATGGTGCACGCGTGCGTTTCGACGGCGATCGTCGCAGCGTGATCGACGGCCCGTTCGCCGAATCGAAGGAAATGATCGCCGGCTTCTGGCTGTTCCAGACCGCGTCGCTGCAGGAAGCGATCGAATGGGTGAAGCGCTGCCCGAATCCGGATTGCGGCCCCAGCCAGATCGAAATCCGCCAGGTTTACGAAGGCCACGCCTGCGGCGGTGAAGTCACGCAGGAAGCACAGGCGCAGGGCGAACGTATCCGCGCGCACATCGACGCGCGTGCGCAGTGAAACCTGCGCATTGAACCTGTCAACCATCGACGAGACGACACCATGAAGATCAACGCCTACCTGGGCTTCGACGACCAGTGCGAAGCCGCGTTCCGCTTCTACCACCAGTGCCTGGGCGGCACGCTGGAAGCACTCAATCGCTTCGGCGACACGCCCGCCTGCGAGCACATTCCCGAATCGCACCGCAACCGGATCATGCACGCGCGCCTGGTCGTCGGCGACGAAGCGATCATGGGTTCGGACTCCGTGCCCGAGCATCCGTACGAAGGCATCAAGGGCGTGTCGATCGCGATCAACGTCGATGCGGCCAGCGAGGCCGAGCGCGTATTCGCCGCGCTGAGCGAAGGCGGCAGCGTGATCATGCCGCTTGGCCCGACGTTCTGGGCCGCGCGCTTCGGCATGTTCGTCGACCGCTTCGGCGTGTCGTGGATGGTCAACTGCGAGAAGGATGGCTGAGGCTTCAATACGAGCGCAGCACGACACGTCTCCATCTCCTTTCCGTCATTCCCGCGAAGGCAGGAATCCAACTCACTGACGCAATTCCGCCTTCCCGAAAGCGTGACGTTCGCCCAGTTGGATTCCCGCCTTCGCGGGAATGACAGCTTAAAACAACCCAAGGAACCCGCATGTCCACCCAGATCTTCGTCAACCTCCCCTGCCACGACCTTCCGAAATCCAAGGCCTTCTTCGAGTCGCTGGGCTACGCGTTCAACCCGCAGTTCACCGACGACAAGGGCGCCTGCATGGTCGTCAACGACAGCATCTACGTCATGCTGCTGACGCGCGAGTTCTTCGGAACGTTCGTGAAGAAGCCCGTCGCCGACACGCGCCAGGTCGTCGGCGCGATCACGTGCATGTCGCTGGACAGCCGCGAAGCCGTCGATGCGATACACACCAAGGCGCTGGCAGGCGGCGCGAAGCAGGTCGGCGACCCGCAGGATTACGGCTTCATGTACTCGCGCGCGTTCGAGGACCTCGACGGCAACCACTGGGAATTCGTGCACATGAGCGGCACGCCGGACGCCGCATGAACATCGCGAAGAATCGGACAGGAGACACGACCATGCGCTTCATGCTGCTGATGATCCCCAAGGGCTACGAGGACGCGAAGCCCGGCACGATGCCACCGGCAGACCAGGTCGCGGCGATGATGAAATTCAACGAGTCGCTGCAGAAGGCCGGCGTGCTGCTCGCGCTCGACGGACTGCATCCGCCGTCGATGGGTGCGCGCGTGAGCTTCGAGGGCGGCCGTCCGCATGTCACCGACGGACCGTTCTCCGAAGCCAAGGAAGTGCTCGGCGGCTACTGGATGATCCAGGTGAAATCGCGCGAGGAAGCCATCGCGTGGGCGTCGCGCTGCCCGGGTGCGGAGAACGAGGTGATCGAGATCCGCCAGGTGCAGGAATTCGACGACTTCCCCGCCGATGTGCAGGAGGCCGCCGCCGGTTTCGAACAGATGCAGCAATCCAACTCCAACCAGAAGAAGAACTGAGGACGCGTTCATGTGGAAGATCATCGGAATGATCGTGCTGGTCGCCATCGTGGCGGTGCTGGTGTATGCGGCGACGCGCCCGGACACGTTCCGCATCGAGCGCAGCATCGTCGTGCACGCGCCGCCGCAGCGCGTGTTCGCACAGGTGAACGACTTCAACCGCTGGCGCTCGTGGTCGCCGTTCGAAGCGCTTGATCCGGCGATGAAGCGCGAAATCGCAGGCACGCCGTGCGGCACCGGCGCGGTGTACGCGTGGGACGGAAATTCGAAGGCTGGCGCGGGGCGCATGGAAATCGTCGAATCGGTGCCTGACTCGGCCGTGCGCATCCGGCTGGATTTCACGCGGCCGATGGAAGCGCACAACACCGCCGAATTCATCATCGTCCCCGAAGGCACCGGCGCGAGCCGCGTGACCTGGGCGATGCACGGCCCGCAGCCTTACATCGGCAAGCTGATGTCGCTGGTGTTCAGCATGGATCGAATGGTGGGCAAGGATTTCGAGCGCGGGCTGGTGGCGTTGAAGAACGTCGCCGAGCGGGGCTGATCCGCGCTTGCTTTCGCTGTTGAGCCCCTATCCCACTACCCCTTCACCGTCGTCCCGGCGAAGGCCGGGATCCAGGCCCGTAACGCATTCCTACCGTCATTCCAGCGAAAGCTGGAACCCATTTTTGATTTGCGTGAACAAGCCAGCAGATGGATTCCAGCTTTCGCTGGAATGACGGTGAAATGACTGTTCCGCGTGACAGCCTGGATCCCGGCCTTCGCCGGGATGACGTCTTCGTCGCGGAACGGTGCTACAGGCGCCTGCGAGCTTGCCGCGAGCGGAAAGCAACTTCACGCACTTGCACCCGACGCCCCGCGATGGTGTCATCCCTCGCCATGACGGCGACCGACATCCATCGCACCATCGATGCCGTATGGCGCATCGAATCCGCCCGGCTCATCGCGTCGCTCGCGCGCATGTTGCGCGACGTGGGGCTGGCCGAGGAACTGGCACAGGACGCGCTCGTCGCGGCACTCGAGAAATGGCCCGAAAGCGGCGTGCCCGACCAGCCCGGTGCGTGGCTCATGGCCACCGCCAAGCATCGCGCGATCGACCGCCTTCGCCGCAGCAAGCTGCAGCAGCGCAAGCACGAAGAGATCGCGCGCGAACTGGAAGACGAACAGTCGCACGCCGACGACGCCCACATCGACGCGCTCGACAACCCGTTCAACGACGACCTGCTGCGTCTGGTCTTCACCGCGTGCCATCCGGTGCTGCCCACGCACGCGCAGGTCGCATTGACGCTGCGTTTGCTCGGCGGCCTGACGACGGACGAGATCGCACGCGCGTTCCTCGTGCCCGAGCCAACCATCGCCCAGCGCATCGTGCGCGCCAAACGCACGCTGGCAGAGAAGCAGGTGCCGTACGAAATGCCGCGCGGCGACGACCTCAACGAGCGCCTGTCGTCGGTGCTGGCGGTGATCTACCTGATCTTCAACGAGGGCTACGCGGCCACCGCCGGCGACGACTGGATGCGCCCCGGCCTGTGCGAGGACGCGCTGCGCCTGGGCCGCATGCTCGCCGAGCTGATGCCGAACGAGCCGGAAGTGCACGGTCTGGTGGCGCTGATGGAAATCCAGGCATCGCGTTCGCCCGCGCGCATCGGGCCCGATGGCGATCCGGTGCTGCTGCTCGAACAGAATCGCGCGCGTTGGGACCAGTTGCTGATCCATCGCGGACTCACCGCGCTGGATCGCGCGCAAAAGGGAAGCGCCGCACGCGGCGTGACGCCGGGCGGGCCGTATACGCTGCAGGCCGCGATCGCCGCGTGCCACGCGCGCGCCGTCACGGCGGATGAAACCGACTGGGCCGCGATCGTCGGCCTGTACGGCGCGCTGGCACGTATCACGCCGTCGCCGGTGATCGAACTCAACCGCGCGGTCGCGTTGTCGATGCTGTTCGGGCCGGAATCGGGATTGGCGGTGGTCGATGCGCTGACCGACGAACCCGCGCTGAAGGATTACCACCTGCTTCCGGCGGTACGTGGCGATCTGTTGAGAAAACTCGAACGCTGGGACGAAGCACGCGACGCGTTCGAGCGCGCCGCGCAGATGACGCGCAACGCGCGCGAACAGGCGCTGTTGCGCCGGCGCGCCGCCGAGTGCGCGGCGGCGGCCGGCGCAGGCGACGCGATTAGTCGGCCACCTTCGAAACAATCGGCTTGAAGCCGCCCCAGAACATGCGCTTGCCGTCGAACGGCAGCGACTTGGGATCCATTCCGGCCAGGCGTGGATCCTTCATCACCTGCGCGTTGATCTTGTCGCGGGCCCTGCGCGACTTGTAGGTGATCCACGAGAACACCACGACCTCGTTCGGCTTGAGTTTCACCGCTTGAGGGAAAGACGTGGTCTTGCCCGGCTGCACGTCATCGGCGACACACTCGTGGTATTCGAGCGCACCGTATTCGAGCCAGATCTTGCTCGCCAGGCGCGCGAGTTTCTTGTACGCATCCAGGTTGTCGCGCGGAACGGGAAGGACGAATCCATCGACATAGAAAGCCATCGTGTTCACTCCTGTGGTGTCGCGGCGGGAAGCCGCAGAATGCTTGAGGCGGTGTTAGCGGAAGGCAAAAATCAGGGCTTGCGCGTGGCTTCGACCTGGATGCGCATCGACACGGTCATGTCGAAGCCGTAGTCCTTGCCAGCATCGATTCCGAACGCGTCGCGCTGGAAATCGCCATACGCATCCGCGCCGCACAGCTCGCGCTTGTTCATCGGGTTCGGGATGCACTTGAAGCGCTTGATGGTGAGGTCCACCGGCTTCGTCACGCCACGCAGGGTCAGTTCGCCCTTCACGCGCGTCGGTGCACCGTCGCGGAAATCGGCGAGCGTGCCCTTGTAGGTGGCCTTCGGGAACTTCGCCGTATCCAGCAGCGTGTCCTTGCGCGCTTCGGCGTCCATCGCGTCCAGGCCGTAGTCGATGCTTGCGGTGTCGATGACCACGTTGACGCTGCCGGTCTGTGCTTCGCGATCGAACGTGATCTCGCCACGGGTTCGGTCGAACTTTCCGCGCCAGACGGAAATGCCCATGTGGTCGGCTTCGAAACTCGGGTATGTGTGCGCCGGGTCGATTTCGTACACGGCGGGCGCGGCGATGGCCGCAGCGGCGGACAGCGACAGCGCGGCGGCGAACAGCGCGCGGGACAGCGGGGTGCGGCAGCGGAGCATCGGATTCCTCGTCATGGTGGCCGCGGTACTGCGGCCTTCATGGGTTCGACGAACGGGGAATCGGGAAATCGACATGGCCGCGGGAACGATGACCAAGCGCACGATCAAGATGGGTTCCAGCTTTCGCTGGAATGACGGTGGGGTGGCTCACCGTTGAAGGAGTGCCCGCAGGTTGCGGGCCTGGGTCCCGGCCTTCGCCGGGATGACGACGCAGGGGGCGGGATGACCCTACTTCCCCCGCCCCTTCCTGCGCGCCGCCGCGCGCGCCAGCTCGGCCCACGGACGCATTGCCTGCGCCGACTCCAGCGCCGCGTCGGGGACGGACCAGTAGCTCATCGTGATCGGCTCGGCCTGGCCGAGGTAGACGTAGGGCTCGCAGCCTGCCGCTTCGAAGTGCAGGCTCGTTTCGCTGTCGACCTTGAGGTACAGCGCCTCTTCCATCACCACGCCGATGAGCTCGCCGTCGATGTACACGCCATGGCCGCCGAACATCGCCCGCGTGGTTACCTGGCCGATGGGATCGAGCAGGTCGTGCAGATGGGCGAGGAAGGCGTCGGTCATGTGGGCCGCAGCATGTTGCGTGGAACCGATGGTGCTGGCTCCCTCCCCGGCGGGCAGGGAGGGAGCAACACCCGAGATCACATGATCAGAACTTGTGCCACAAGCGCACGTACCACGCCGCGCCGTTCAGACCGAACTGCACGCTCTCGTAGATGTGGCCGTTGTCGGTCTCGTCCGGATTCTGCTTGGTGGGGAACTTGTCGAACACGTTCGCGCCGCCGACGGTGAGCTTGGTGTTCTCGGCGAAGGCATACGTGACGCTGACGTCGGCCGAGGCCTTGCTCGCGTAGTGCTGGTTCGGAACGCCGTTCTCGGTGCCGGAGAACGTGCCCAGTTCCTGCTCGCCGAAGTAGATGCCCTTCACGTTGGCGTCCCACTTGCCGCGCGAGTAGTCCAGGCCCAGCACCGCCTTGCTGCGCGGCGCGCCGTTCTCGATGAACAACCGGTCGCGTTCGGGCAGGATCGTGTCTTCACGGCCGGCCAGTTCCGGCGGCGTGTTCACCTTCGTCACTTCGGTCTTGTTCCAGTTCGCGCCGAGGAACGTGCTCCACTTCGCGTCGGCCCAGTCGAAGTCGTAGGTGACCGTGAGGTCGGCGCCTTCGGTGCGCGTGTCCACCGCGTTGAAGAAGAAGCGCGCCAGGCCGACGTCCATCGCCTCCAGGATCGGCCCGATCGCCGGGTCGCTGGTGTCGAAGTCGCCGCTGAGCACGACGCGGTCGTCGATGTCGATGCGGTACAGGTCCAGCGTCATCGACACGTTGTCCTGCGGCGTCCAGGTGAGGCCCAGCGTGGCGCTCTGCGAGGTTTCCTCGGTGAGGTTCGGCACGCCGGCAAGGCGCGCCAGTTCGCTGTCGTTGGAGGCGATCACCACGTCGACCGGCTCGCCACTGATGAAGTCGGTGATGGTCGAGGAGAAGTACTTCTGCTGCAGCGACGGCGCGCGGAAGCCGGTGCTGACCGAACCGCGCAGCATCACCGTGTCGGTGGCGCGGAAGCCGGCGGCGATCTTGCCGTCGAGCGTGCTGCCGAAGTCACTGAAGTCCTCGTAGCGCACCGCGTAATCCATCATGAAGCGGTCGGTGAAGTTCACTTCCACGTCGGCATAGGCCGCGGTGCTGTCGCGCGACTTGTCGGTCACGTCGCCCGGCTGGAAGCCCGGGAAGCCCTGGCTGCCCGGATTGCCGCCCTCGCCCGCGCCGTCGTAGTCGAGGTACGAACCTTCCTCGCCCTTGCGGATGCGGTAACGCTCTTCGCGCTGTTCCAGGCCGAACGCGACGTTGATGCCGCTCAGCGGGCCGTCGAAGTAACGCGACACGTCGAAGTTGCTGGTGTTCTGCTGGAACGAGAAACCGCCCGCATCGAAACTCGACGGGCTGATGCCGCGGCCGCCGTTGAGCAGGTCGAGGTTGGCCAGCGAAGCGTTGAGGGTATTGTTGATCGTGTAGCGCAACTCGTTGTAACCGTAGGTATGCGACAGGTCCCAATGCCACTGCGCCACGTCGCCGCGCGCGCCGATGATGCCGTAGCGGTCTTCGAGCACGCCGTCGATGAAGGGCACGAAGCCGTCCGGATACATCGCCGCCGAGTTGCGCGAGGGGATGTCTTCCGAACCGATGCCTTCGCGCGCGAATGCTGCGGACGACGCATCGCGCGACTGCATGCCGGCGGTGAAGTAGACCTCGGCCGCTTCGCCCAGCGGCGAATCGCCGTTGATGTAGACGGTGCGGTTGGTGACTTCCGAGTCGCCGATGATGCGCGGGCTGCCCTTGGGCACCGAGCGGTCGGAGCGGCCGCGGTCCTGCCATTCGCCGGTGACGGTGAACATGCCGCCGGTCGCCAGTTCGGCGCCGCAGTAGGCGGTGGCGAGCCAGTTTTCGCCGTCGCCGCGGGTGTATTCGCCGTAACCGGCGACGGCCTCGCAGCCCTTGCTGCGCTTGAGCGAGATGTTCATGACACCGGCGATGGCGTCCGAACCGTACTGCGCCGAGGCGCCGTCGCGCAGGACTTCGACGGCGTCGATCGCCATCAGCGGGATCGAGTTGAGGTCGGTACCGGTGTTGCCGCGGTTGCGGGCGCCGTAGATGTTCACCAGCGACACGGTGTGGCGGCGCTTGCCGTTCACCAGCACCAGGGTCTGGTCCGAACCCAGGCCGCGCAGCGCGGCGCCGTCGATGAGGTCGGCGCCGTCCGCGCCGGTCTGGCGGGTCGAGGTGAACGAGGGCGAGGCGTACTGCAGCGTCTGGGCGAGGTCGAACTGCGCGCCTTCCTCGACGGCCTGGTCCATCGGCAGCACGTCGACGGGCGACATCGAGGCGGTGTCGGAGGAGCGCTGGACGCGGCGGGAACCGAGGACGGAGACGGTATCGAGCGTCGTGGCGCGGGAGTCTTCAGAGCGTTGTTCGGCGGGAGTTTCCGGTTCGCCGGTGACCGGCGGAGCCTGCTGGGCCGAGGCCGCGGCGCTGGCCAGCAGGCCGCCTCCGAGCCAGAGGGCGGTGTGCACCGCATTGAAAAGACGTGCTCGGAACAGACGACTGCGGTGCTGGCTCATGGGCACTCCCTGCGGTGGCGGATGGCGCAGCCTAAAACGAATTGTTAAGAATTTGCTAGGGGTTCGGACAAGGTCTGCAAAGAAGGGCGTTCGATTCGCTGGACTGACGGTTCGGTGTGGAACCGGCGAGGGAAAAGCCCCTCTCCCGTCGGAGAGGGGTTGGGGTGAGGAGCAACGGAGCGGCGGCACTGAAAACTCGCGTTCGCCGCGCAGCGCTTCGATTTTCGCTTCGGAACAATGCCCAATGGGTTCCAGCCTTCGCTGGAATGACGGTGACGTGTGGAACCGGCGAGGGAAAAGCCCCTCTCCCGTCGGGAGAGGGGTTGGGGTGAGGGGCAACGGAGCGGCGTCATTGAAGACTCGCGTTCGCCGCGCTTCGATTTTCGCTGCGGAACAATGCCCAATGGGTTCCAGCCTTCGCTGGAATGACGGTGAGGTGTGGAACCGGCGAGGGAGTGCCCGTGCATCACGGGCCTGGGTCCCGGCCTTCGCCGGGATGACGGTGAAGGAAGGCCTCGGCACCGGTTCTCTGCGGAGCAAGGCGTCAAAGTCAGGCGGTTCCAGTCTTCGCCGGCATGACGAAAAGACGTGTCGGGCGCTGTGGCCCCGACGGCTTCCCGGCGACAATGACGCCCCCGGCCACACCCACTCCCCCCAATGCACCCCGAACGCAAGGCACACCTGCAAATCCATTTCTGCGTGCTGCTGTGGGGGTTCACGGCGATCCTGGGCAAGCTCATCACCCTGCCCGCGCTGCCGCTGGTGTGGTGGCGCATGTTGCTGGTGGTCGCCGCGCTCGCCCTGGTGCCGCGCGTGTGGCGCGGGCTGCGCGCGATGTCTGCACGCACGATGTTCGCCTACGCCGGCATCGGTTCGCTGGTCGCGCTGCACTGGCTCACCTTCTACGGCGCGATCAAGTTGTCGAACGCCTCCGTCGGCGCGACCTGCATGGCGCTGGGCACCGTGTTCGTGGCGATGATCGAACCGTGGCTGGCACGCACGCGTTTTTCCAAACGCGAACTCGCGCTGGGATTGATGGTGCTGCCCGGCGTGGCGATGGTGGTCGGCGGTGTGCCTGCGGGAATGCGCGCGGGCATCGCGGTCGGCGCGGTGTCGGCGCTGCTGGTGGCGGTGTTCGGTTCGCTCAACAAGCGCATGGTCGAACACGGCGATCCGCTTACCGTCACCGCACTGGAACTGGGCGCCGGCGTGCTCACGCTGACCCTGCTCGCTCCGCTGATGCCACTGGTGTTCCCCGCGTTCGCCGGCCCGCTGCTGATCACGCCGTCCGCGCACGACGCCGCGCTGCTGCTGGGCCTGGCGCTGGCGTGCACGCTGCTCCCGTTCAGCCTGTCACTCGTCGCGCTGCGCCACATGAGCGCATTCGCGCAGCAGCTGGCGGTGAACCTGGAACCTGTCTACGCCATCGTGCTGGCCGCGCTGCTGCTGGGCGAGCAGCGCGAGCTGACGACGCTGTTCTACGTGGGCGTGGTCATCATCCTCGCGGCCGTCTTCATCCATCCGCTCATGGGTCGCCCGCACCGGGTGGATCCGGAACTGCTGGGCACGGCCGAGGCGAAAAGCTAGGCACCTGCCGGCGGCTTTCTCGCTTACTCTGGCGCCAACGCAGCCAGACCGTCGCCCATGTACCTGGAGCACTACGGCCTGATCGAGCCGCCGTTCTCGATCACGCCGGACCCGCGCTTCGTCTTCCTCAGCGAACGCCACCGCGATGCGCTGGCGCACCTGCTGTTCGGCATCACGCAGGGCGGCGGCGGCGGGTTCGTCCAGCTCACCGGGGAGGTCGGCACGGGCAAGACGACGTTGTGTCGGCTGCTGCTGGAACAGGTGCCGGAAAACACCCGCGTCGCGCTCGTGCTCAACCCGCGCGTCACGCCGCTGGAACTGCTGGAAACGATCTGCGAAGAGCTGCACATCGAACTTGATGGCAAGCGCGGCAGCACGAAGGCGCTGGTCGATGCGCTCAACGCGTATCTGCTCGACGCCTACGCGCAGGGCCTGCGCGTGGTGCTGGTGATCGACGAGGCGCAGAACCTGTCGGTCGAAGCGCTCGAACAGGTTCGCCTGCTCACCAACCTCGAAACACCGACGCAGAAGCTGCTGCAGATCGTGCTGCTGGCGCAGCCGGAACTGCGCCGCATGCTCGCGCGCGAGGACCTGCGCCAGCTCGCGCAGCGCATCACCGCGCGCTTCCACCTGACGCCGCTGGATGCATCGGAAACCGGCGAATACCTGCGCCACCGCTATCGCGTCGCCGGCGGGACGCGGTTTCCGTTCGACGCCTCCGCGGTGAAGCGCATCCACGTGCATTCGGGCGGCGTGCCGCGTCTGGTGAACGTGATCGCCGAACGCACCCTGCTCGCCGGTTTCGCGCACGACGTGCCGCTGCTGGATGCACGCTGGGTCGATCGTGCTGCGGCGGAAGTGCTGCCGCCCGCGGCGCGACGCACGCGACGATGGGCCATCGCGTTGCCGGTCGCTGCGCTCTTGGTTGCGGCGGTGGTCATCGCCGCATGGTGGTGGCCGCGCGCGTCGTCCCTGGAAGCGAAGGCCGCGCCCGCTGCTGTCGTCGCGGCGAAGCCGCCAGTCGCGCCGCCCGCGACCACGAATCCCGCGTCCCAGCAGCTGGATGCAGAAGCCTTCGCCGCCGCATTGCGCGATGCACCGCTGAAACCGGGTGCGACCGGGGCCATCGTCGACTGGATCTCGCGCCGCCTGCGCCCCGATTACCTGCCCGCTTCGACCACGCCGGCAGTCTTCGATGCGGCGATGCAGGACGCCGTGCGACGTTTCCAGCGCGATGCGGGCCTCGCCGCCGACGGCGTAATAGGCCCGGCCACGCTGATGGCGCTGGCGTCAGGCGACGCGCCGGAATCACAGGGAGTGAAGTGAGCCGATGTCGTTGATCCTCGACGCCCTGCGCAAGTCCGAAGCGCAACGCCGCCGCGGCGAGATGCCCGATCTGCGCGCCGAACTTCCGCCCACGGTGCACAGCGTCGCCCCGCGCCGCCGCTGGCCGTTGTGGTTCGCCGGCATCGCGATGGCGGTGGCCGTGATCGCGGTGGGCTGGGGCCTGTGGGAGCGCACGCCGAAGGCGCCGCCGGTCGACGCGATGATCGAGATTCCGAACATCGAAGCTCCGCAGGGCGCGCCCGCCCCTGTCACGACGGAGCTTCCGGCCGGGCCCGCCGTCGTATCAGAGCCAGCGTCGCCGGCTCGTTCGACGTCGACTCCAGGCGTCGAACCGCAGCCCGTGCAGGCCATCGGGAACGACGTCTTCCCCGGCGCCTCCGCCCGTGAGCCAACGCCAACGGCCACGCCGAACGCCTCGGCGCAAGCGCGTCCAGCGCCCGAAGCGCCCGCACCGGCGAACGCGGACGGCCGCTACGACGAAGCGATCGCCAACGCTGCTTCGGCGATGACTCCGCGCGCGGCCGCGCCCTCGCCTGCCGCCGCACCGGCGCCTGTAGCACCGTTGCCGTTGCCTACGCCGCCGCCGGCTGCCGGTGCCGCCGTCCGTATCGCCGACCTTTCGCCGGGCGAGCGCGAGCAACTGCCCGCATTGAAGATCAGCATGCACATGTTCGGCCCGACGCCCACGCAGCGTTTCGCGATCATCGATGGCGCCCGCGTCACCCAGGGCGACCGCGTTGGCGAGGCGGTGGTGGAGGAGATCGCCTCCGACGGCGTGGTGCTCAACTGGCACGGCCGCCGGCTGTCCCTGCCCCTGCGCTGACGGTTGCGCCGGGCGCGGCGGCAGACGAGGATTCGTTTGTTCTGAAGCACGCATGTTCTGAAGCACGCCTGTCCGACGCACGCCTTTCCAAACTCATGGGGGTAACGCAATGAACGGCAGCACCCAGCAAGACATCGGCAAGCTGATCCTCCGCATCGCGCTCGGCGTTCTGGTTTTCCTGCACGGCTTGAGCAAGCTCGACGGCGGCCTCGACGGCATCTTCAAGCTGGTCGAGACGCAGGGTTTTCCCGGCTTCTTCGCTTACGGCGTGATCATCGGCGAAGTGATCGCACCGCTGCTGGTCATCACCGGATTCTTCTCGCGCATCGGCGGCATCCTGATCTTCATCAACATGCTGTTCGCGCTGTACCTGGTGCACCTGGGCGACATCGGCCACCTCAACCAGCAGGGCGGCTGGGCGATCGAACTGCAGGTGATGTTCCTCGCCACCGCCGCGGCGATCGCGCTGCTGGGGCCGGGGAAGTGGGCGTTCAACCAGCGCTGATCGCGCAACGGATCCAGGTTTGCTGATATCGCCCGGGGCCTTCGCTGGCTCCGGGCGATTTGCATTTGGGTCTTGGGTACCCCGCTGCGGTGAACCCCATCACCGTCATCCCGGCGAAGGCCGGGACCCAGGCTGTCGTGTCCTCAGACCTGTCTCGTCCTCACACCTGTTCCGTCATTCCAGCGAAAGCTGGAACCCATCTTGATTCTTGCTCTCGCCTTTCGAAGAAGCAGAAGCGAACAGCTCGATGGAAATGACGGTGATGGTGGTTCACCGTCATTGGAGTGCCCGTGCGTTACGGGCCTGGGTCCCGGCCTTCGCCGGGATGACGGTGAGGTGGGAGGCGTCGCACGGGAGTGCCCGCGCGCAGGGGCAAAAGCAAAATGGCTTCCAGCTTTCGCTGGAATCACATCCGGTTGACCCGGAACTTCCGCCCCTTGATCTTCCCCTCGCGCAACCGCGACAACGCCTGCGTCGCCTGCGCCCGCACGACCGCCACGTAGGAACGCGTCGGGAACACGTCGATCTTGCCGACCGCGCCGGCCTTCAGCCCCGCATCGCCGGTGAGCGCACCGAGGATGTCGCCCGGGCGCAGCTTGTCGGTGCGGCCGGCGTCGATGCGCAGCGTGACCATCGCGGCCGGCGGCACGTTGCCGGGCTTGCCCGACAGGGGCGTGCCCTTGAACCACGCCAGCGGCGCGCCCTGGCGTTCCTCGATCACCGATACGCGGCCCTGCTCGCGCGGGCCGCACAGCGTCAGTGCGAGACCGGTGCTGCCGGCGCGACCGGTGCGGCCGATGCGGTGCACGTACGTGTCCGCGTCGTTGGGCACGTCGAAGTTCACCACCATCGCCAGTTCCTTGACGTCGAGTCCGCGCGCGGCGACGTCGCTGGCGACCAGCACGTTGCAGCTGCGGTTGGAGAACTGCACGAACACCTCGTCGCGATCGCGCTGCTCCATGTCGCCATGCAGCGCAAGCGCGGTGAAGCCGTAGTGCGACAGCGAGCCGGCGACTTCGTCCACATCGCGGCGCATGTTGCAGAACACCACGCACGACTCCGGTTTTTCCTGCAGCAGCAGCGCGGCGAGCAGCTGCACCTTGCGCGCCGGATCGACCTCATAGAAACGCTGTTCGATCGCGGCATCGCGTTCGCCGCCTTCGACGGTGACTTCCGCCGGATCGCGCAGCATCGAACGGCTGATCTCGCGCACGGCATCGGGGAAGGTCGCCGAGAACAACAGGCCCTGGCGCGAGGTCGGCGTGGCGCGGACGATCTCGCGGATCGGTTCCTCGAAGCCCATGTCGAGCATGCGGTCGGCTTCGTCGAACACGAGCGTGCGCACGTTCTTCAGGTCGAGCGCGCGCTTGCGAAGCAGTTCCTGCAGGCGACCGGGCGTGCCGACGACGATCTGCGGCGCGTGCTGCGCCAGCGAATCCAGCTGCGGCTGGAGCGCCATGCCGCCGCACAGGATCGACAGCTTCAGGTTCGGGATCGCGAACGCCAGCTTGCGCAGCTGCCGGCCAACCTGGTCGGCCAGTTCGCGCGTGGGGCACAGCACCAGCGCCTGGGTCGCGTTCGAGGCCGGATCGAGCCGGTGCAGCAGGCCCAACCCGAAGGCCGCGGTCTTGCCGCTGCCGGTGGGCGCCTGCGCGATGAGGTCGCGGCCCTCGAGGATTGCCGGCAGCGCGTGCGCCTGCACCGGCGTCATCTGTGTGTAGCCCAGCGCCTGCACGCCCTGCAGCAGCGCGGGCGTGAGCGGGAGGCGGGCGAAGGTGTCGCCGGCGCCGGCGGGGGCCGGGGGCGTGGGAGCGGGGGAATCGGTCATACCGCCATGATCGCAGCTGCCGGCGTGAATGCGCCACGCCGCGGCGATGTCTATGCTCGCGACATCGGCTACAGGCCTTTCCGGATGCGCCATGGACACGACCGCCGTCGCCAGCGATCCGCAATTCGCGCACATCCGCATCGTCCTGGGGATCGTGCTGGGCCTGGCGCTCACCACGCTGCTGAAGGGGCTGGCGAAGTTCGTCCAGCACCCGGGGCGTGATCGCATCTACGGCGTGCACCTGGGCTGGGCGCTGTCGATGTTCATCCTGCTGGTGCACTTCTGGTGGTGGGAATTCGGCCTGGTGCGCGTGCACCCGTGGAGCTTCACCTCCTACGCGTTCCTGATCCTCTACGTGGTCGTGCTGTTCCTGCTGTGCACGCTGCTGTTCCCGGACGACCTGGCCGACTACAGCGGCTGGCGCGACTACTTCCAATCCCGGCGCAGCTGGTTCTTCGGGATCATGGCCGCGCTGTACGTGATCGACTTCGTCGACACGCTGATCAAGGGCAAGCCCTACTACCAGCATTTCGGCATCGAATATCCGATCCGCAACGGGCTGATGGTCGTGCTCAGCCTGGTGGCGATGAAGGTGTCGAACGAGAGGTTCCATCGCGCGTTCGTGATCTTCGCGATCGTCTACGAGCTGTCGTGGATCTACCGGCTGTACGATTACCTGCCATGAGTGCCACGACCGACCCGAGCCCGAGCTGGTTCGTCTACCTGCTGGAATGCCGCGACGGCAGCCTCTACACCGGCATCACCACCGATGTCGCGCGCCGCTACGCGCAGCACGTGGCCGGCAAGGGCGCGCGCTACACGCGCTCGCGACCGCCGGTGCGTTTGCTGGGGCAGTTCCCGCACCCGGATCGCGCGTCGGCCAGTCGCGCCGAACATGCGATAAAGCAGCTGCGACCCGAGCAGAAACGCGCGCTGTGCGCGGCTGGATGAGCGGCGTATCCTGAGCGCCCTCGCCCGCCGGTCCACGCCATGCAGCACATCGATTTCGAACTCGACCGCGACCACGTCGAACTCAACCAGCTGCTCAAGCTGGTCGGCCTGTGCGACAGCGGTGGCGCGGGCAAGGCGATCGTCGCCAGCGGCGCGGTGACGGTGGACGGCGAAGTCGAACTGCGCAAGACGTGCAAGATCCGCGCGGGCCAGGTAGTGGTCGTCGACGACGTGGAAATCCGCGTGCGCGGCGTCTGAATCGCGAACGTCGGCGCGTTCACATCAGCATCGAGAACAGCTTCTTCACCAGTTCATCCAGCGGCATGACCAGCAGCAGCAGCGGCGTGAGTGGCAACACGGTCGCACCGATGAACTGCAGCAGGATCCAGCGCTGTACCGGCACGGTGCTCATGGTGCTCGCAGTCGCGTAGACGGCCGTCAGGTCGGCGAGCGCCGAGGGATCGCCCGTTTCCAGGATCGGCGCTGCCGAGCGGCGTGCGCGGCCGAGCCAGCGGTTCTCGAATTCCTCGGAAGAATCCGTGCCCAGCGCGCCATACGCGAGCAGGCTGTTGCGCTTGAGCACGGTCAACTTAGGCGTGAGCAGCAGCAACGGGGCGAGCATGATCGCGATCGCGAGCACCACGTAGCCGCCGAGCAGCCAGTGGAGCTTGTCCATGCTCACTCCCATGTACACCACTTCCACGGCGCAACTGCCTGCGACGAGCACGCCGTTCACGAACGGAATCACCAGGAACGACGCGTGCGCGTAGCCGAGGAAGCCCACGCCGCCGACACCGTCCGGATGCGCCGCGTGCAGCGCCAGGTCCAGCCGCGCGAAACGCCACAGCATGTACACCCACAGCACGAAGCGCCATAGCCACAGCAGTGTCAGGAAGCGGAATATCGGGAAGCCCACCCACGCCAGCCACAGGCCCGCAGGCGTGAGCTGGGAGCCGTCGTTTCGCCAGCTGGTGGCGTGGTCGTACAGCGGCAGCGTCGGCGCGAAGAACACGCCCGCGACGGCCAGCACGAACAGCAGCAACTCGGGCCAGACCGAATCGCGCCAGCGACGCACGCGCGCAAGTGCGCGTTCGAACTTCGCATGGTCTTCCGGCTGCACGAGGCTGCGCAGATGGCCCAATGCACGCCACATGCGTTCGTCTGCGAGCGGAGCGGCCAGCACCAGCGCGGGCATCGCGATGACGAAGCGCGCCCACACGTTGTAGTCGTGCAGCAGGGGCACCTTGACGCTGCCGAGCACGCGGTGGTCGATCGCGGACCACACGATGACCGGCAGCAGCACGACCACCAGCAGCCCGAAGGCGATCCACGGCGCATACGCGCGCTCGGTCCATGCCGCGCCGCTGGCATGGGTGAGGCGGTAGATAAGCCCGCCTCGCATCAACGAGTTCTGCTCGTCCATCGCGCCCCACTTTCGCCGGGTGGATTGCGGCGAACAGTAGCAGGCGCGGGTGAAGGGCGTGAGGTCGTCACGCCCGTCGCGCCCCTCGGATCAGAACGGCTTGGCGAGCACCAGGAAGACGATCGCCACCAGCAGCAGCACCGGCAGTTCGTTGAACCAGCGAAGCGCCGTCGACGAGGGCAGCGTGCGGCCGGCGTCCACGCCCTTCAGCCAACGCCCCGCCACGGTGAAGTGGACGAGCATCAACACCACCAGCGCGAGCTTCGCATGCAGCCAGCCGGCGCCGGGGCCGACCATCGTCGGGAATCCCGGGAACACCTTGTAGCCCAGCCACAGCACCAGCCCGAACGCGAACGCCATCCCGAACATCATGTGCCCGAAGCGATACAGCCGGCGCCCCATCAGCACCAGCCGCGCGCGCACGGCGGGCTCGTTCCCCGCTTCGGCGATGTTCACCAGGATGCGCGGCAGATAGAACACGCCCCCCATCCAGGCCATCACGAACACGAGGTGGGCGGTCTTGATCCAGAAATAGGCCATGGGTTCCTCGGCGGCGTTAGGTCGCGAACGGCGCATAGGATTGCACAGGGTGCGCAAGGAACGCCTGTCGAATTGGGGAGGACGTCGGGAATCAGGGCGTGGGCGACTCCACCGAGCGCCCTCGTCATTCCAGCGAAAGCTGGAACCCATTTGTTCTGCGGGGCAAGCACGCGTCGTGATGCCGCTGTTGGACAGACGAGCCAAAGCAAAATGGGGTCCAGCTTTCGCTGGAATGACGGTGGCGTGGTTCGCCGGTGAGAGAGTGCCCTTGCGCTACGGGCCTGGGTCCCGGCCTTCGCCGGGATGACGGAGCTTTGTTGTTGCGGTTGCGGTTGCGGTTGCGGGTTGCGGTTGTCGCTGTTGCTGTTGTTTTCGAACAGCCCACAGTTCGCTAGCCCCGGAGGGCGTCGCACAGGATGTGCGGCGGTGAGCGCCGTAGCCATGGATGGCGAGTCGCGAGCGCGCCCTTGTGCTGTCCGGTCGTGGGATGGGGTTGGACTTTCCACGCACTTTCTTTGGGTTACTTTTCTTTGTGCGAGCAAAGAAAAGTGACCCGAGCGCCGCAGGCGATCGGAAGCTTGGCGGGTGATCCTTCTTTTGATCTGCAAAGCGAACGCGAGCAAGAGCAAGATCAAGATCAAAATGGGTCCCAGCTTTCGCTGGAATGACGACGGAGTGGTTCACCGTGCGAAGCGTGCCCGGGAATTTCGGGCCTGCATCCCGGCCTTCGCCGGGATGACGGTGGAACTTCGAACGGACAACGGAGTGCCCGCCCCTGTTGCGCGTGCGCTGGAGCCCTGCGTTACGGCGCCGCATCGCGCCCCCGTACAATCGCCCCATGACCAAGAAATACGACCAGGCCTACTTCGAACGCTGGTATCGCGAATCCGCGAAGAAGCCCCACGCCGTCGGCAGCGCCGCGCGCCTTGCGCGCAAGGTGGCGCTCGCCGTGGCCACCGCCGAATACCATCTGGAACGCCCGATCCGCACCGTGCTCGACATCGGCTGCGGCGAAGGCGCGTGGCGTGCGCCGTTGCTGAAACTGCGGCCGAAGGCGTCCTACCTCGGCTTCGACAGCAGCGAGTACGCGGTGCATCGCTACGGCGCACGACGCAACGTGCACTTCGCGCGCTTCGCCGACTTCGCCCAGCTGCGTCCCTGCCCGCCGGTCGACCTGCTGGTGTGCAGCGACGTCATGCACTACCTGGAAACGCGCGAACTCGACCGCGGCCTGCCCGGCCTGGCCGAGCTGTGCGGCGGGGTCGCGTTCCTGGAAACCTTCACCGGCGAGGATGAGACCGACGGCGACAACGTGGGCTTCCATCCGCGCCCTGCCCGGTTCTACCGGCAGCGCTTCGCGAAGGCCGGCTTCGTGCCGCTGGGCTCGCACCTGTGGGTCTCGCCGGCGCTTTCGGACAACCTCGTGGCCCTCGAACGGCCCGCCTGAGGCGCCCGGCCGCGCATTAACCTTGCGTCCGGACCGATCCGCTATGCTGCGACGCAGCATGCGCCCGATCCAGGGCCCGCCACGGGATTCGATACCGATGCTTTATCAGATGCACGAACTGGGCCGCGCGTGGATGGCCCCGATGACGTACTGGGCAGAAGCCTGCGCGAAGATGTTCGGCCAGCAGGGCGGCTGGATATCGTCGCTTCCGGGCGCGGCGCAGACCGCCGCGGGTTGCGAGCTGCTGTACCGCATCGGCAAGGATTACGAGAAGCCCGAGTTCGGCATCCACTCCATCGACATCGACGGCACCGTGTATCCGGTGATCGAACGCGAGATGGCGCGCAAGCCGTTCTGCCGCCTGCTGCGCTTCAAGCGCTACGCCGACGACGCCGGCAACCTGCGCGACCTGAAGGACGACCCGCCGGTGCTGGTCGTCGCGCCGCTGTCGGGACACCACGCCACGCTGCTGCGCGACACCGTGCGCACGCTGCTGCGCGACCACAAGGTCTACATCACCGACTGGGTCGACGCGCGCATGGTGCCGATCGGCGAAGGCGCGTTCTCGCTCGACGATTACGTCGAATACGTGCAGGACTTCATCCGCCAGATCGGCGCCGAAACGCTGCACGTGGTGAGCGTTTGCCAGCCGACCGTGCCGGTGCTCGCGGCGATCTCGCTGATGGCCGCGCGCGGCGAAACCACACCGTGTTCGATGGTGATGATGGGCGGGCCGATCGACACGCGCGAGAACCCGACCAAGGTCAACGACCTCGCCACGCACGAGCCGCTGTCGTGGTTCGAGAACAACCTGATCCAGCACGTGCCGGCGAACTATCCCGGCCACGGTCGCCGCGTGTATCCGGGCTTCCTGCAGCACGGCGGTTTCGTCGCGATGAATCCCGAGCGGCATTTCCAGTCGCATTGGGATTTCTACATGCATCTGGTGAAGGGCGACCTCGACGACGCGGCCGCGCATCGTCGTTTCTACGACGAGTACAACGCCGTGCTCGACATGCCCGCCGAGTACTACCTGCAGACGGTGCGCATCGTGTTCCAGGACCACCTGCTGCCGCGTGGCGAGTGGGACGTGCGCGGCGAACGCGTGGATCCGTCGAAGATCCATCGCACGGCGCTGCTCACCATCGAAGGCGAACTCGACGACATCTCCGGCCAGGGCCAGACCCGCGCCGCGCACACGCTGTGCACGGGCATCGCCGAAGCGGACCGCGAACACCTCACGGTCGATGGCGCCGGCCATTACGGCATCTTCAGCGGCCGCCGCTGGCGTACGCAGGTGTATCCGCAGGTGCGCGATTTCATCGCCCGCCATGCTGAACGAGGCGCTTCGACGGCGGGTTGATCCGCACGCGGTGCGCCCTGAGATCATCGGTTGAACCCCGCTGCGAGGAACCGATGATGGATTGTCCCGTGTGCCGTGACGTGAAACTGGCGATGACCGATCGCCAGGGCATCGAAATCGACTACTGCCCGCAATGCCGCGGCGTCTGGCTGGATCGCGGCGAACTCGACAAGCTGATCGAGCGCGCGTCGGCCGAGGCCGCGCCGCCCGCGCCTTCGCGTGCTGCACCGCCGCCCCCGCCGCCGTCGCACGACCCGCGCGGTTACGGCGAGCAGCATCGGCCTGAGCATTACAAGTCCGATCACTACAAGTCGGACCACTACAAGCACAAGAAGAAAAAGAACCTGCTGGGTGAGCTGTTCGATTTCTGATGCGTGTTCGGTGCGCGAGCTCTGAGCACCTCTCCCACCGGGAGAGGGGTGGGGTGAGGGGCAGCGGAGTGGGAGCGGCACAGGTCGCGACGCTCGCTTCAATGCAGCGTGGTTGCCGTTCCTACGATCAAGGTCAAGATCAACATGGGTTCCAGCTTTCGCTGGAATGACGGTGAGGTGTGGAACCGTCAAGGGAGTGCCCTTGCGCAACGAGGGCGCGAGGCATCAGTCGCGAGGGATGAGCGCTGGCCAATCGCATCACGCGATTGGCCATGCATTACTTCCGAAGCTGCAGGAACTCGTCCACCGTCACCGGATGTCCCAGCCAGTATCCCTGCGCGAAATCGCACCCGCGTTCGCGAAGGATCGAATACTGGCCTTCCTTCTCCACGCCTTCGGCAACGACGAGGATGCCCAGCGAATGCGCCATCGCGATGATCGCGGTGGTCAGCGCCAGATCATCCGGATCGCGCAGCACGTCGGCCACGAAGCTGCGGTCGATCTTCACGCCGTCCACCGGCACGCGGCGCAAGTGGCTCAGGCCCGAGAAGCCCGTGCCGAAATCGTCCAGCCACACGCGCACGCCCATGCCACGCAGTTCCGACAGCAGCGCGCTGGCATGCAGTTCGTCGCCGATCACCGCGGTCTCGGTGAGTTCCAGGTGCAGCAGGTCCGCCGACAACCCCGTGTCGCGCAGGCAAGCCGACACGACGTTCGGCAGGTCACCATTGCGCAACTGGCGCGGCGACACGTTCACCGCGACGAACAACGGCTCGGCATCCTTGCGCGCCTTCTGCCACGCCACCGCATCCGAACACGCGGCATGCAATACCTGCGGGCCCAGCACTTCGATCAGGCCGCTCTGCTCGGCCACGTCGATGAACACCGACGGTGCCACGAAACCCAGTTCCGGATGGCGCCAGCGCAGCAGCGCTTCGGCGCCGATCATCGCGCCGTCGACCAGGCGGAACACCGGCTGGTACACCAGGCTCAGTTCGCCGCGATCCCATGCGCCGCGCAGTTCCTGCTCCAGGTGCACGCGTCGCTCCACCGCCTGGTTCATCGCGCGGCTGTAGAAACGGAAGCAGTTCTTGCCGGCGACCTTCGCCTGGTACATCGCGATGTCGCCGTTCTTCATCAGCGTGGTGCCGCTGGCGGCATCCTCGGGGAACAGCGTGATGCCGATCGACGTGCCGAGGAACACCTGCCTGCCCTGC